>OGLV01000055.1_pt1 | contig 53266 bp, 55 predicted proteins | sample 1572851 | NCBI WGS metagenome assembly OGLV01 (sample SAMEA2582005, study PRJEB24529) | metagenome | biome: Human gut stool | place: China | collected 2011
TAGCCGATAAGAAACAGCTCGATCGGCAGAAGATAGACGAGGAGCATCACGCCGAGCAGATTCTTCGTGCTGCTCTCGACCACGACCTTTTGTCCAACTTCCGCGCGGGCGTCGTTGCGCGCGACAGCGCGCACGCTTGCACCCGATACGCCGCAGCCTGCGCACTCCTCGCAGTCGTGGCCGCAGGCGGACTTGCGCGGGACGGAGATCTCCGCCATGCCGCCAGGAAGGATTTTTTCTACTGTTGCGATCTGAGTCATGCTGTCTCCTTTTGCGAATTGGCTTAGCTGATGTGAACGGTGACCTCGTAAGTGCCGACCGCGCCCACGTCGTAGCCGCTCACCTCGATGCGGGCGGGAACGGTGTAGCTGCCGCTGTCGGCGGCGATGTCGGATAGGTCTGCGATGACGTGGACCTCGCTGCCGTAGATGGCATCAAGGTCGCTTGCGGAGCCTCGCAGCGTGACGGGCAGTGACGAGGTCACGACGGTGACGGTGTGATCGCCTGAGAAATTCTCGTAGCTGAAGTGCGTCGCCTCGACCTCTTTCGTGCTGATGTCGCCGCTGCTGATCGTGAGCGTAGCGCTTGTGATCCCGCTTAAGTTGTTCACCCCGTCGGGAATGAGAATGTCATAGGTCAGCGTCTCCGAGCCCTGCACGTCCTCAAGCGCGAGCGTGCCGAGCGAGATCTCGCTGATGCCTGCCATCTGCGTCGCATCACCGGAAAGGGTGATGCTGCTGTGGCTGAGCGTATAGGTGTAATTCTCGAGCCGCGAGCCCGCGGATTCGATAAAGTTGACGGTCAGCGGAACGTCCTTCACCTTGAGCACCGGCATCGTCACCTGTACGTTTTCACTCATGGGATGGATGTTCTTGCTCTCAATGAGCTGGTCGTTGAAGTCATAGAGCTCATAGTCGAGCAGCTCCACGACCGTGGAGGATGCATTTTCGATGTCGAGCGTGACCTGCGCGTAGCTGATCTGCATGATGTCAGCCTGCTGGCCGCGCACCTCGAGCGTTTCGGGCAGCATCTCGACCGTGCCGGCGATGTAGCCCTCGGCCACATTGCCGACGACCTTGCAGCGGATCTCGATGTCCTTCTTGTTGAGCTCGCCGATCTCGACCTGAACGGTGCGGATGGTCGGCGATTCGACCTTCACGCTGTTCGACGAAACCTTCGAAGGGTACAGGATCGTGTAGCTGACGGACTGCTTGCCCGCGTAGGTGATGGTCGAAAGGTCGCTCACGAGCCGCAGCTCGCTCGTGTCAAAGTCGTAGACGACGTTGCGCGGCATCTGGAGCTTTAAATCGACGGTGATATCCTCGTCCCCACTGATGCGCATGAGGCCCTTGTCGGCAAGCGACGTGTCCTCGTTGAGAAATTCGATCGGCACGTCATGGACGTACACGGTCACGGATTCCTTGTTGTTCACGTAGAACCAGATCGTTGCCGCGATGAGGATGGACAATGCAACGTAGAAGATCTTGCGGCGCTTACTTTTCATCGTCCTTGTCCCCCTTTCCGGCACTGAGGAGCTTCAAGAGCTTCATGTGGAGCTTGTCGTCCTGTTCGGTGGGCTCCTGCGGGACAAGCTCATTGATGAGCAGCTTTTCGAGCGTCTCGGGCATCAGGTGGCGCTTTAAGAGGCCGCCGATGGCGACGGAGATCGTCCCCGTCTCCTCCGAGACGATGACGACGACCGCGTCGGAATTCTCGCTCATGCCGATGCCCGCACGGTGACGCATGCCAAGGTCGCGGCTCAGGTTCACGTTTTTCGAGAGCGGCAGCATGCAACCGCCCGCGAGCAGCCGCCCGTCACGCATGATGACAGCGCCGTCGTGCATGGCCGCCTTAACGAAGAAAATATTTTTGAGAAGCTCGCTGCTCACGCGCGCGTCGACGATTGTGCCCGTGCGGGCGATGTCGTCCAGCGCCATTTCACGCTCGAAGACGATGAGAACGCCCGTGCGCGTTTTGGACATTTCCGTGCAGGCGAGCACCGTCTGCGCGATGGCGTTTTCAATGGCCGAGACCTGCTGCGTGCGCGCGAAGGGGTTGAACGAGCGCCAGCGGCTCGAGCCGAGCTGATCGATGAGGCGGCGGATCTCGGGCTGGAAGAGCACGATGAGCGCCAGCGCACCGAGCGAGAGAATATGGCTCAAAAGGAAGTAAATTCCGTTGAGCGAGAACGCGTCCGAGAGCATCAGCGCCAGCAGGAACAGCAAAATCACCTTGCCGACGCTCTCGACCTTCGACGTGCCGACGAGCTTTAAAAGCCAATAGATCGCGTACGCCATCAGCGCGATATCAAGATAGTCCGAGATCCTGAGCGTGAGCACATAGCGCCACGCGCCTTCCAGGATGGGCATGACAAATTCCATAGGCACGCTCCCCTTAAGCAATAGTTATTACTTATTCTAATATGAAACACTCCAAATTGCAACGGTAGAGCGATGAATTTTCTATGAAATCTCAGTTTTTTGCCTGACCTGCCGCGATCGCGCGCAGAGAGGAAAGAAACGTGTCGATCTCGCTTTCGCGATTAAAGGCGGAAGCGCTCAGCCGCACCGTTCCGTCGGGCAAAGTGCCCACCGTTTTGTGCGCGAACGGCGCACAGTGCAGCCCCGCGCGCAGCGCGATACCGCGCTTTGCCATCTCCTCGGCGACACTTTCTGGCGAAAGGCCGTCCACCGTGAACGATAAGACCCCTGCCTGCAAGCTTGCCTCCAGCGAGAGAAATCCGTGTACATTTGGAATTTTGCCGAGGCCCTCTCCTGCTCGACGGATGAGCGCGCGGCTGTGGTGCAGGATGCGCTCCGGGCGTTGCGCGCGCACGAAGGCGATGCCCGCTTCGAGCCCCGCAATGCCAGGAACGTTGTGCGTCCCTGCCTCCAGACGGTCGGGAAGAAAATCCGGCATGCTCTGGCGCAGTGATTCGCTGCCTGTGCCGCCCTCAATGAGCGGGAGCGCGTCGCTGCCGCAGAGCAGCAGCCCCGTCCCCTGCGGGCCGTAAAGTCCCTTATGCCCCGGCATGGCAAGGAATGCGGGCGCGAGCGCGGAAAAGTCGATCGGCAGCGAGCCCGCGGATTGAGACGCGTCGATGATGAGCGGCACGCTTGCGCCGCAGCAGAGCTGCGCGATGCGCTCAATTGGTAAAATAGCGCCGAAGACATTGGAGACATGCGTGCAGATAACGGCATCGGGTTCATGCGCGAGCGCGCGCTCGAAGGCCGCAAGCGTCTCCTGCGGCGAAAAAAGCGGCGCGGCGGCGACGATGACCTCCGCGCCCAGCGCGTGCAGCGGCCGCGTGACGGCGTTGTGCTCATAGCCTGAGACGACGACCCGCCCGCACGGGCGGACAAGGCTCTTGATGGCGATGTTCAGTCCATGCGTCGCGTTCATCGTGAAAACGACCTGCTCGCTCGACGGCACGGAGAAGAGCTCCGCGGCTGCGCTGCGGCAGCGAAACAGCAGCTCGTCGGCCTGCTGCGCCGCGGCATACCCGCCGCGCCCGGGCGAGCTCATCGTGCGCATCGCCCGCACGACGGCCCGCTGCACCGCAGCGGGCTTTTGAAATGTCGTGGCGGCGCTGTCGAGATAGATCATAGCGCCACCTCTTGCATGCCGTCATCCGAGACGAAAAGCATCTTGACCGGCAGCACGCCGCCCGCGCGGCAGGCCTGCATGGCGCGCGCCGCGTGGCGGCGCGGGATTTCCAGCGTATAGCCGCAGCCGCGCTCGGTGATCGCAGCGCCCGCGCGGCGGATTTTGGCAGAGATACCCGCGTCGCTCAAAAGCCGCGCCATGCGCTGGGCATGGGTGACTGAGCGCGCGGCAAAGAGATAATAGTCCATACCGATTCCCCCTCACAGCATGATATGCGTGCGCGGCGGCGGTGTGCGGGCGAAAAGGGACGGGCGCTCAGGAAAAGCGTCCGTCCGAAGCGGTTTTGATTCAGTTGTCCGCGCGCTCAAGGAGCGCGATAGCGTGGGCGGCCATCCCCTCGCCGCTGCCGGTGAAGCCGAGGTGTTCCTCGGTCGTGGCTTTCACGCTCACGCGCGAGACATCAATCTGGAGCTCGCGCGCGATGTTCGAGCGCATCTGCTCGCGGTACGGTGCGAGCTTGGGTGCCTGCGCCAGGATCGTTGCGTCAATGTTGACGACATCGTACCCCGCTGCGGCGAGGTGCAGCTTCCCCCGCCGCAGCAGCTCTAAGCTCGAGATGCCGGCAAACTCGTCGGCGGAGTCGGGAAAGAGCTTGCCGATATCGCCGAGCGCCGCCGCGCCGAGCAGCGCGTCCATCACGGCGTGGGTCAGTACGTCAGCGTCCGAATGGCCGAGCAGGCCCTTTTCGTAGGGGATCGTCACGCCGCCTAAAATCAGTGCGCGGCCCTCGGTCAGGCGGTGCACGTCGTAGCCGTGCCCGATGCGTAAATTCGTCATGGTATGGGTCCTTTCTTCAAGAAAAGGCAGAGGGGAAAGGTTCATTCCCCTCTGCGCTGTAAAATTGCTTCTGCGATCGCAAGGTCGACCGGCGTGGTGATCTTGATGTTTTCCTCGCTGCCCTCTGTCAAGTGGACTTCCTTGCCCAGCCGCTCCACAGCGGAGCAATCGTCCGTAATAGTCGCGCCGTCCGCAATCGCGGACTGGAGAGCCGCCTTCAAAAGGTCGGCGGCGAAGACCTGTGGCGTCTGCACGGCGAAGAGCGTACTGCGGTCGGGCGTGCGCTCGACGATACCGTCGTGCGCGACTTTGATGGTGTCTCGCACCGGAATGGCGGGCGCGGCGGCGAGGTAAATCTTTGCCGCGTCGAGCACTTCGTCGATGAGCTCGACGGTGACGAGCGAACGTGCACCGTCCTGCACGGCAAAAAATTCCGTCTCGGGCGAGGCCTCGAGCGCCGCGCGCAGCACGGACTCTGTCCGCGTTGCGCCGCCGACGATGACCTTTACAGGTTTTCTGAGGCCAAAGGTCTTGCAGAGCTCAGCATAAGGCAGCAGCTCGTCCTCCCGCGCGGCGATGACGATCTCGTCGATGCCCTCCACGCGGTCGATCGTGAGCAGTGTGCGCACAAGGACGGGGATGCCGTCAAGGGTTTGCAGCAGCTTGTTCTCCCCGCCGTAGCGAGTGGAGCTTCCGGCGGCCGCAATCAGCGCGGCGCAGTACGGGTGAGTACGCTTTTGGCGCTTGCCGAACATCTTTTGCAGCAGGCTCATGGACTCAATCGCTCTCCTTTAACAGCATCGCGGCGTTGACGCGCCCCTCAGCCTCGGGATACTCCACGTCTTCTGCCAGGACGATCTCTGATACGAGGATCTGCTTGGCAATGTGCAGCATCTTGCGCTCGCCGTTGGATAGTCCGCGCGTGCTGTCGCGATGCATCAGCGCCTTGATGACGGCGCTGACCTCGTCGAGATCGCCGCTTTTCAGGCGATCCATATTTTCGCGATAGCGGTGGTTCCAGTTCGCCGTCATGTCGACGCCGAGCTTGGGAATGCGCGCGATGACCTCTTCGATCTCACTTCTCGTCTTGATGGCGCGGATGCCGATGGCCGTGGAATTCTCGGTCGGGATCTTGAGCGTTAGCCCGGAAATGGGCATTTTGAAGACGTAAAAATCCATTGCTTTGCCGCTGATCTTTTCGCGGACAATGCTGTCGATCACACCGGCGCCGTGCATCGGGTGCACGACCTTATCTCCCACTTGAAACATTCTATGCCCACCTCCCTTCAGGCAGAATGCCAATCCGGCATTCGCCCCGGTTTTCCGTGCGATGGAAAAGAAAAACAACACAAACACACAAGAGGAAACAATTCCCCATACATAGTATAACGTACTTTGCCATCATTTTCAAGCGACTTTTGATGAAATATCGCATAAAAATGGAAACTCACTGCATTTTTGAAAAAAACGGGAGCTTTCCGGAATCGGAAAGCCCCCGTGACGGAAGAACGAGATTTTCTTACTTGTTGCTGCGGCGCCAGATGTGCATCTTCTCCGCGTCGGCGATGAGCTGCTCGCGGAAGTCGGGATGCGCGATACCGATGAGCGCCTCGGCACGCTCCCAGGTGGAAAGACCCTTGAGGTTGACCATGCCGTACTCGGTGACGATGTAATGCGTGCAGGAGCGCGGGTCGGTGCAGATAGAACCGGGCGTCAGCGTGGGAACGATGCGGCTCTTGACCGTGCCGTCCTTGCCCGTGACGGTCGAGGACATGCAGATGAAGCTCTTGCCGCCCTTGGAGAGGTACGCGCCCATCGCAAAGTCGAGCTGGCCGCCCGTGCCGGAGATGTGCTTGATGCCCGCGGACTCGGCATTCACCTGACCGAACAGGTCGCAGTCGATGGCGTTGTTGATGGAGATGAAGTTGTCAATCTGGGAGATGACGAACACGTCGTTCGTGTAGTCGACCGGCGCGCCCATGACCTCGGGATTGCGGTCCATGTAGTCATAGAGCTTCTGCGTGCCGGCGGCGAAGGCAAAGACCTGACGGCCCTTGTCGAGCTGCTTGTGCTTGCCGGTGATCTTGCCGGCGAGCGCCATGTCGACAAAGCCGTCGACGTACATCTCGGTGTGAACGGACAGGTCCTTGAGGTCAGACTGCGCGATCATCGAGCCGATGGTGTTGGGCATGCCGCCGATGCCGAGCTGCAGGCACGCGCCGTTCGGGATCTCGGGCACGACGAGGTTGGCGACCGCGGTGTCGACCTCGGTGGGAGCACCGCCCGCACCGAGCTGCGCAACAGGAGGATTCTCCCCTTCCACAACCATGTCGACGTCCTTGATGTTGATCTCGCAGCCGTTGAGGCCGTAGACCCAGGGAAGGTTCTCGTTGACCTCGACGATGACAGTCTTGGCGGCATCCAGCATGTCGGCTAAGTGAGAGCACGCGAGAGCGTAGCTGAAGTTGCCGTGCTTATCCATCGGCGTGACCTGGATCATCGCAACATCAACCGTGGCGTTGCCGTCGCGGTAGAAGCGCGGCAGCTCGCTGTAGCGCATGGGAATGAAATAGCCCATGCCCTTGGAGATGATCTTGCGGTCGATGCCGCTGCAATGCCAGGAGTTCCAGGTGAAGTGCTCACCGGCGTCCTCGGCCTTGCAGATCTCGGGCATCCACATCGTCACGCCGCCGCGGACCTTGACGTCCTTGAGTTCATTCTGGCGTGCGGCCAGAGCCTTGTCGAGCGTGTAGGGATGGTTGGTGCACCAGCCGTAGTCGACCCAGTCGCCGCTCTTGACGACCTTGACGGCTTCCGCGGCAGAGGTCAGCTTCTTCTGATAAAGCGCTGCGTAATCCATGGATAATTCCTCCTGTATGTATGTGAATTTGATTATCATTTCGGAACTATGTCGAAACTTTAACAATTATAGCATACCGATCGCCGTTTGCAAAGTCTTTCTTACGTGTCAGCGTAAAAAAGAACGTAAAAAAGAGACAGGCCGGAGCCTGTCTCTTTTCAGTTCGGGAAAATTACTCCTCGACAGGAGCCTCTTCCTCGCCGCTGAGCAGCGCGCGGATGCTGAGGGAGATCTTCTTCTTCTCCTCGTCGATGGCGGTGATCTTCGCGTCGACCATCTGGCCTTCGGACAGGACGTCGGAGGGCTTGTCGATGCGGCGGTCAGCGATCTGGGAGATATGGATCAGGCCGTCCACGCCGGGAACGACCTCAGCGAAAGCGCCGAAGGTCATCAGCTTGACGATGCGGACGTTGGCAACGTCGCCGACCTTGTAGGTGTTCATGAACACATCCCAGGGGTTCTGGGTGCGATCCTTGACGCCGAGGGAAATCTTGCGCTTCTCGGGGTCGAAGGAGATGACGTACACGTCAAGGTGATCGCCGATGGAGACGACCTCGGCAGGGTTCTTGATGCGGCTCCAGCTCAGTTCGGAGATGTGGACCATGCCGTCCACGCCGCCGATGTCGACGAACACGCCGTAAGAGGTCATGGACTTGACAACGCCGTCATAGTGCTTGCCGACCTCGATGCCTTCCCAGATGGCGGCCTGAGCAGCCTGACGCTCCTCGTTCAGCACGGACTTGATGGAGCCGACAACGCGGCGGCGGGCACGGTTGACCTCGGTCACGCGGAGCTTGACCTTCTGCTTGACCATCTGGCCAAGGTCGGAGTCCTTGGGCATGCCGCTCTGAGAAGCGGGCACGAACACGCGCACGCCCTTGACAGAAACGACGATGCCGCCCTTGTTCACTTCGGTCACGATGCCTTCGAGAACGGTCTTGTCCTCAACGGCGGTCTCAATGTCTTCCCAGAGCTTGACAGCGTCGAGGCGCTTCTTGGAGAGGGTGGCGTAGCCTTCCACGTCGTTGACACGGACAACGTAAGCCTCGATCTCGTCGCCGACCTTGACGACGTCTTCGGGCTTGACGTCGGGGTCGCTGCTCAGCTCAGAAACAGGGATATAGCCTGCCTGCTTGCAGCCGACGTCGACCTGGATCTCGGTCGTGCCGATGGCGGTCACGATACCGGTCACCTTATCTCCTGTATTTAGAGTCTTGAAAGATTTTTCAAGCAGTTCTTCAAAGGATTCGCTGGTTTCAGGGGCAGTGGTGTTGATGTTTTCTTCCGTCATTGTTGTTAATACCTCCATAATGATACTCGCAGGAGTAGATGCGCCGGCTGTCAGTCCCGCCACACGGCATCCGGAAAAGAATTCCGGTGAGAGCTCGTCTGCGGATTCGATCTGGAGGACTTTTCCGCAGTTCTCTCTGCAAATCTCGGTCAAATGCCTTGTGTTGGCGCTTCTTCGGTCGCCCACAACCACCATCGCGTCTACCTTGGCGGAAAGTTCTGCTGCCTCAGTTTGACGTTTCTGCGTAGCATTGCATATTGTATCATTGATTTTCAGATTTGTACACTGTTTTTTTAGAAATTTCACGCAACTTTCCCAAAGCGCACGAATGCAGGTCGTTTGCGCCAGCATGATACTGGGTAAATGGGCAAAATCGGGGTGTTCCTGCAAGTATTTTTGCGCTTCCTGCACATTTTCAAAAATCAGCGGGTCGCTGCACCATCCTGCGATGCCCTGCACCTCGGGATGATGGCGCTCACCGATCAGGATGACGCAGCGTCCCTCGTGCTCTGCCTCCTGTGCAAGCTTTCGGATGCGCTCGACATGCGGGCACACGGCGCTCACGACCTCTGCCCCGCGCTCTCGCAGCGCGTCAAGCGTTGCTCTCGGCTCGCCGTGGGCGCGGATGAGCACGGTCTCCCCCGCCTTTGCCTGGTCGGGCGACGTGATGAGGCGCATGCCAAGGTCTTCGATCTCGCGCACGACGCCCGCGTTGTGCACGATGCTGCCGAGCATCGCGCCGCCGCGCGCTTTTGCCGTTTCGCGCGCAAGGTTGACCGCGCGCTCCACGCCATAGCAGAAGCCCGCGGTCTCAGCTAAGATGACCTTCACAGCGGCGCGCCTCCCACCTGCTGGCCGCCGAGCGCGTAGGCCTGACGCAGCATTTCGTCGGCGATGGCCTGCAATTCTTCGGACGTGCCGCGGCGGCCCGTGACCTCAGGCACATACGGCTCGCCGAAGATGATGCGCGTTTTACGGAAGGGCTTTTTCTGCCCGTCGCAGAACACCGGCACGAGCGTCGCACCCGTGCGCACGCCGATCATCGCGATGCCCGCGTGCGCGTGCGCGGGGAGTCCGTCGTGATAGCCGACGCCGCCCCGGATCGTCGTCCCCTCGGGGAAGATCAGAAGATTCTCACCCTTGTGGAGCACCTGCATCGCGGTCTTGATGGACTGGATATCCTTGCCGTCGCGCTGGACGGGAAATGCGCCGAGCGTGCGGATGAGCCACGCGAGCGCGCGGTTGTCGAAGAGCTCGGCCTTGGCCATAAAGTGCAGATGGTAGTCGAGCGGCAGGCACAGGCCGATGAGCACGGGGTCTAAGTCCGTTGAATGGTTCGGGCACAGCAGCACGCTGTGCTTGGGCAGATTTTCAAGTCCCTTGACGTCCACGCGGTAGATCCACAAAAGAACCCGACCGATGATCCAGATAAACGCAAAAAAGATACGGTGCATCATTTCAATTTCTCCTGAATGAGATTCAGCAGCGCCCGCTCGCTCTCTTCAAAGTTGAGCTTCGACGTGTCGAGCCGCACGGCATCCTCTGCCTCGCGCAGCGGGGCGATATCGCGGTGCATGTCCTGATAGTCGCGCTCGTTGATCTCGCGCAGCACCTCTTCATACGCCTTGGGCGTGCCGCGCTCAGAGAGCTCGAGACAGCGGCGGCGCGCGCGCTCCTCGGCCGAAGCAGTCAGATAAATTTTGAGGTCGGCGTCCGGCAAAACGACTGTGCCGATGTCGCGCCCGTCCATGATGACGCTTCTCTTGCGCGCGATATCGCGCTGCATCTCAAGAAGGTATGCGCGCACGCACGGCAGCGCCGAGACGTTCGAGGCGTACATCGAAATTTCCGGCAGGCGGATCTCGGTGCTGACATCTTTACCGTCAAGCAGCATTTTCTGTCCGCTATTCTCGTCAAATGCCATGTCGATCTGAATTTCTTTCAGCAGCGGCGCGATCTGGGATTCGTCCTTTGCGTCCAGTCCGCGGGAAAACGCCGCGTAGCCGATGGTGCGGTAGATCGCGCCCGTGTCGACATGCAGAATGTTCAATTTTTTGGCGACGGCCTTGGCGAGCGTACTCTTACCCGCGCCGCCGGGGCCGTCAATGGCAATGGAAAAATGCTTTTTCATCTGTTTGATTCTTCCCTCTTACAATAAATATGTGCTTACTGCGTCAGCAGTGCGTCCGCGGCGGCCTCGCCCGCGGCCTTGCCGGTCGCCCAGGCGATTTGCAGATTGTAGCCGCCCGTGTAGGCGTCTACGTCGATGATCTCGCCGGCAAAGTACAGGCCGCCGATCTTTTTCGACGCCATGGTCTTCGGGTCGATCTCCCCCACCTTGACGCCGCCGGAGGTGATGATCGCATTTTCGACCGGCATCGGCGCGGTGACGTTGACCGTCCAGCGCTTTAAGAGCGTGCGGATGGTCTCGCGCTGGGCGCGCGTGATATCGTGCACCTTTTCGTGCGGCGGGATGCCCGAGCGGTCGATGAATTCGTCGATCATCTTCTGCGGCAGCAGCGCCCCGAGTACGTTACAGTAGTCGCTGTTCGCACGCTTTTCAAAGTCCGACAGTAAACGCTTGTCAAGCTGCTGTTCGTCGAGCGCGGGCTTGAGGTCGATCTCCAGCCGGTACTGCTTTTTGTCGAAATGCCGCATGTGCGCGCTGGCCGACAGGATGAGCGGCCCGCTCACGCCGAAGTGCGTGAACAGCATTTCGCCGAAATCCGAGTGGATCTTTTTGTTGTTTTCATATACCGTCAGCGCGACGTTGCGCAGGCTCAGCCCTTGCAGCACCGCGCATTCGCGCGCCTCAAGCGGCACGAGCGAGCCGCGCAGCGGCGTGACCGTGTGGCCGAGCGCTTCCGCCATGCGGAAGCCGTCGCCCGTCGAGCCCGTCGCAGGATAGGACAGCCCGCCCGTCGCCAGAATGACGGCGGAGGCGGTGTACTCCCCTTTTTCGCCCTTGACGGCGGCGACATGGCCGTCTTCGACCGAAATACCGAGCGCGCGGTCGCGCACGAGCTTAACGTGCAGACGCTTGAGCTCGCGCTCAAGCACCGCCGTGATGTCGAACGACCGGTCGGACACGGGAAACACGCGCTTGCCGCGCTCGACCTTGAGCGGCACACCGAGCCCTTCGAAAAAATCGATGGCGTCGTGCCCGTCGAAGCGGGAAAACACGGAGTATAAAAACCGCGGGTTCTGCGGCACGTGGGCGAGCAGCTCTTCGCAAGTGCTGTCGTTCGTCACGTTGCAGCGGCCCTTGCCGGTGATGTTCACCTTTTTGCCGAGGCGCTCGTTTGGATCGAGCAGCGTCACGTGCGCACCCTTGCGCGCGGCGCAGATCGCGGCCATCATGCCGCCCGCGCCGCCGCCGATGACAACGATCGCCTTATTCATCTTCAATCTTGCCGAAAATGTCGAAGCGCTCCCAGATGTGCTCGAGTTCGGAGAACGTCGCGGAGATGTCTGCGCCCTTCTTGTTGGCCACGGCCAGAATGAGTGCGTTGAGCATGCTCATGGGCGCCGCCAGCGAGTCGACGAACGAGATCATCTCGCTGCGCACGAGCAGCGAATTGCTGGACATCTGGTTGATGGGCGACATCTCGCTGTCCGTCACGCCGACGATCGTCGCGCCGCGGTCGCGCGCAAACTGGATGGTCTTGAGCGCAAGCTCACTGTAGCGCGGGAAGCAGATACCGATGACCACATCGTCTTTGGAGACGCGGAAGAGCTGGTCGAACGAGCCGGCCGCGCCGCCGTTGACCAGAGTGACGTTGTCGAAGATCAGGCGGAAGTAGAAGTTTAAGTACCCTGCCAGAAACGAGGACGAACGGAAGCCCACGATGTAGATGCGGCGCGCGCCGATGATCGTGTCGACCACGCGCTCAAATTCCGCGCCGTCGGTCTGGTCGATGGCCATGCGGATCTTCTCCATGTCGCGCTGCAGGACGTTCGTCATCAGATCGGACCCTGCGAGCTCGCCGTCCGACGCCTGAATGCGCTGGATGCTCGTGAGCTTGCCGCGAATCATCTCCTGCAATGCACGCTGCATGCTCGGATACCCCTCGTAGCCGAGCTGGGTGGCAAAGCGCACGACGGTCGACTCGCTGACCTGCACGGTCTTGCCGAGCTTGCTGGCCGTCATAAACGCGGCCTTATCGTAGTTTTCCAGAATGAAGCGGGCGATGAGCTTCTGCCCCTTGGAAAAGCTGCTCATGTTCTTTTCGATATTATGTAAGATATTCTTCGTCATAAAATCGTCCTCTGCTACTTTGATTTTGTTGCTTGGAGCTCCTGCTCCGTAAGATCGCGCCACGCGCCGACGGGGAGGTCCCCGAGCCTCATCGTGTGCTCCTGCACGCGCTTTAGGCGCTTGACGTGTAATCCGGCGGCGGCGCACATGCGCCGGATCTGCCGGTTTCTTCCTTCATGGATGGTGATGGAGAGAACGGTGGTGTCCCTCCCCTGCCGCAGCACGCGCACCTGCGCGGGCCGGATGAGCTCGCCGTCGAGCTGTGTCATGGAAGAGAGCGCTTCTGCCGCTCCCCTGACCTCGCCCGCGACGCTGACCTCGTAGACCTTGTTGACCTCGTAGCGCGGGTGCAGAAGATGCTGCATCCATTCGCCGTCGTTCGTCAAAAGCAGCAGTCCCTCGGAGTCGAGGTCGAGCCGACCGACGGGATAGACGCGCTCGCCGCAGTCTTTGACGAGCTCGGCGACGGTCTTTCGACCTTTTTCGTCAGAGAGCGTGCAGACATAGCCGCGCGGCTTGTTGAGCATCAGGTAGCGCTTCTGCCCCTCCAGCGCGAGCGGCCTGCCGTCGACGGTAATTTCGTCGACTTCGGGGTCGGCCTTCTGCCCGATGAATGAGGTCTCGCCGTTTACGCGCACGCGCCCAGCGGCGATCCACTGCTCGGCAGTGCGCCGGGAGCAGAGCCCCGATTCGGCGATGAGCTTTTGAATTCTTGCTTCGGCCAGGTCGATCCCTCCTTTACTTTGCCGACAGAAATTGCCAGAGCTCTTCCGCCAGCGACTTATTTTTGCTTGTTTCGCTCTTTGTTTCCTGCGCCTGTACGCTGCGCGCGCTGACAAGGTCAACTCTTCCGACCTCAGTCTCGCCGCAGGAGATAACGAGCGTGCCGAACGTTTGTCCCTTCCGCACGGGAGCGGAGACGGTTTGCGGCAGCTCGGCGCGCACGCTCAATGCTTCATTTTCCGCGGTGGGATAGCGAAAGCTCTCCGCCGCCACGGCGGACACACTCTGCCCGTCGACGCTTACGCTGCCGTAGGCCTCGCCTTTTTTGGCACCGCTTGAGAGCGCATACGCCGAAAAGCCGTAGTCGTAGAGTGCAGCATGATCGGCCCAATCGCTGCCGTCGTGCAGCGTGACGGCGATCAGGCGCATCCCGCCGCGCTCGGCACAGGTGACGAGCGTGCGCCCCGCGTCGCCGGTGTAGCCGGTCTTGAGGCCGACGCAGCCGGAATACGACGCGAGCAGCTTGTTGTGGTTGGTCATCGTGCGCGTGCCGACGTTCGCCGTGCGCGTTGAAACGATGCGCGCGAACGTCGGGTTCTGCATGGCGTAGACCGCAAGGCGCGCCATATCAAGGGCACAGGAGCCGTGCCCCGCTTCGTCGAGCCCGCTCGGGTTGGCAAATGACGTGTGCTCCATGCCGAGGGCTTTCGCCTTTTCGTTCATCCATCGGACAAACTGCGCGCTGCCGCCGTTTCCGCCGCAGTGGGCGGCGATGCACTCCGCCGCGTCGTTGCCGGACGGCAGCATCAGACCGTAGAGAAGTTCCTCCATCGTGAGCGTTTCGCCCTCGAGAAGGTACATCGACGAGCCCTCGCGTAAATGCTCGCGTTTGACCGTGACCTGCTCCGTGAGTTCGCTGTGCTCCAGCGCGACCAAGCAGGTCATGATCTTCGTCGTACTCGCGATGCTGCGCTCCTGGGTTTCGTTTCGCGATGCCAGCACCCGCCCACTGCCCGCCTCCATCAAAACGAATGCGGCGGCGGCAGTTTCCGGCGCGGCAGCCTGACAGGCTAAATTACTTGTCAGGAAGGAAACGGCAAGGAAAACGGCAAATACGCATCGGGCAAAACGCGACATGGGATCACTCCTTCATTCGGAATGCCCCTATTATGCCCGGAATCAGTAGATATCTTTCTCTTCTCTCTTCTTGTCCACGAAATTCTGCACGCGGTCGAGCACTTCCGGCACAAGATCAAGCACGCGGTCGACCGTTGCCGCCGCAGGGATGGCCACAGGCATCACGCGCGTCAGACCGTCCTTGACGACGAGGAACGCGACGGGGTCGACCTTGACGCCCGCGCCCGCGCCGCCGCCGAAGTGTGCGGTGTCGGTCTTGCCGTAGTCGCCGCCGCCCGCGCCGAAGCCAAAGCTCACGCGGGAAACGGGAATGACGGTCACGCCGTCGGGCGTTTGGATCGGCTCTCCGATGATGGTGTTGGAATCGACCATATCACGGATCTTATCCATCGTGGTGTCCATGAGATCGTTGAGAGGGGTCTTCTTTTCGATGTTTTCCATGAGGTTCATCCTTTCTTTTTATGCGGTCAGTTTTTCACTGTGTTCACTGTTTTGAGGTGTGCTCTCCGTTGGGTTTTCCGCGGGAGCGTCGTTTTTATGCGCCTTTTTATAGTGCAGGTACCATTTGAGCATCGGAATGAGCAGCGCAAGTACGATGTGCAGCCCGTCGCGGATGCGAAGCGACAGGCCAACGGCACCCTCTGCGTGCGTCTTTTCAGAGCTGTAGTCCATGCGCAGGTGCAGTGAGGGATCAGGGATATGGAAGAGGTCTTCAAGGTGCGGCATCACACCCCACATCGCGGCGCTCGCATAGCCGTAGGTCTGCGCGATATCCGCGGGGTCCGTGCCGCCGAAGACGACGAGAATTTCCAGCGGGTCGATGCGAAGGCGCTTGCAGGTGCGTTTCGCTGTCTCCTTGAGCGCCGAGAGCGCCGTCGTGATGAGGTCCCTGAGCTCCTCTTTTGTCGGCTTGGGGAGCGAGGGCTTTTTCTTTTGCTTCGCCTCTTCTCCCTCTGACTTTAGCTTCTTCTCCTTTGCCTTTTTTTTCGGCGTTTCTTTCTTTTCCTTTGCTGGCAGCAGCGTGAAGCGGAACGGGCCGACCGAAAGCTGCACGCGCAGCTCGTCGCCGAACTGCATCAACGCGCCCACGCGCAGAAAGCCGATCAAAATAAAAATGAGCAGGATGATGCCAATTACCTTCAGCGCAGTCAATCGACCACCTCCCTCTTTTTACGCTTCACGCGGTTTTTATGCTTTACGCGGTCAGTGTTCCCCGTTTTCGGGAACGCTGCCTTCTTTTTCCGTCATGGCGCTGGGGTCGAGGATCGTGCCGTCCTCCGTCATGCGGAGCTGACCGTCGGCCTCAAGACCCGGCATCTCCGGCAGCTCCTCGAGCGAACCCAAGTGGAAGTCGCGCAGGAACTTTTTCGTCGTGCGGTACAGCCTCGGCCGTCCGGGGACCTGCAAGCGTCCGCACTCTTCGATAAGCCCGCGCTCAAGCAGCAGCCCTACGGTGTACGAGCTGTCCACGCCGCGCACCTGATCAATGTAGGCGCGGGTCGTGGGCTGGTAGTAGGCGATGATCGTCAGCACCTCCAGCGCGGGCTGAGAGAGCTTGGCGGTCTTGCGGATCTCAAACGCCTTGCGGATAACGTCGGCATAGTCCGGCGACGAGCAGAGCTGATAGCTGTCCTCCATGCGGACGAGCCGGATGCCGCGGCGCTCAAAGGCGTAGTAATCGCCGAGCTTTTGCAATACCTGTTCCGCGGTCGGACGGTCCAAATCGAGCGCAAGGCAGATGCGGTCGATTGGGAGCGGTTCGCCGCTGGCGAACAAAATGCCCTCGATGGCCGACTCGACCTCGCGCAGATCCAAAGATTCCAAAGACATAGCGTTCCTCGCTTTTTACAGATTGATACGGTCGGGGGCGTCGTCCCCGCACTCCACGGTGCAGTCCGTGTCAGAACCGGCCAGATGGATGACCTTTTCGCGGCAGAGCTCCAGAACGGCGATGAACGTCGCCACGATCTCGCTGCGGCTGCGGCTGCCGCGGAACAGCAGCTTGAAGCGCGTCATGCCGAACTCCTTGAGCCGGTGCAGAATTTCCTCCGCCTTGCCCTTGACGGGATACGGCTCGCGGCGCACGATCTCGCTCAGCGCCGCGCTCGGCGGCGCGGCCAGCTTTTCCCCGCGCTCCATGATCGTCTGCATGGCGAGCACGAGGTCGGCCTTTTCATGACTGTACTCGTAGATTTTGCCGCGCTGCATGGGCTCGGGCTGGCGCGTCATGATGCTACGGCCAAACTCGCCCATCGGGCCGAGCGTTTCGGTCAGCGTCTTGATGCGAAGGTACGTGTCCTTCTGCTGGCGCTCCTTGAGCGAGGCGATGAGTTCGTCCATCTCGCTCTGCGCCTGCTCATCCTCAAGCGAAAGCAGCATGCGCGTCTTGATGTACATTAAATGTGCCGCCATCGTGATGAATTCGCTCGCGACCTCGAGATCGAGCTGCTTTCGCTGCTCGAGATACGCAAGGTACTGGTCCAGGATCAGCGCGATGGGAATGTCCTGGATCTCTATTTTATTTTTCGACAGCAGGAAGAGAATGAGGTCGAGCGGCCCTTCAAAGTCCTGCAGCGTCTCCGCGCTGCGCTCGTGCACCACGCCCTCCAGCTTGAAAACGGGATTGTCCATGACATTCCTCTCACTTTATCAATATACGATCCAGTTGACCAGAAGCTCGTACATGCGGTAGATGCCCTCGCTGAGGATATTGTCTCCCACGCCGAGCCAGACGAGCACAAAAAGAACAAGCATGCCGTATTTTTCATACCGCATCAGCGTCATGTACGCGCGGTCGGGCAGAAAGGCGAAGAGCACCTTCGACCCGTCGAGCGGCGAGATGGGGATGAGGTTGAAAAGCCCCAGACCGACGCTCATGTACGCCGTCATCGCAAGGAAATTCAAAAGGCCGCTGCAAAACGCGGTATCGACATAGTGCGCGATCGTGATGCGCGCGCCGAGCAAGAGCAGTATCGCCAGCAGCAGATTCGACACCGGCCCTGCCAGCGCTGTGATGGCCATACCCTGCTTCGGCTTTTTGAAATACCGCATGTCGACCGGCACGGGCTTTGCCCAGCCAAAGCCGACGAGCAGCATGGCAGCCAAGCCGAACCAGTCGATATGGTGCAGCGGGTTTAAGCTCAAGCGGTGCTCGCGCTTGGCCGTCGGATCGCCGAGGGCATAGGCTGCAAGGCCGTGACAGGTCTCGTGCACCGTCAAGCATAAAAAGACGCCGAGCACACGCAAAAGCGCGTCGGTCAGCGAGCCCCAGTCGATGGACTGGAGCAATTCCTGAAAACTGTTCACGCAATTTCTCCGTAAAAAATATGCAAATCGCGAAGACTTGCATTGCATTCTATTCCTATTATAACAGCCCTTTTCCCACATGACAAGGGATTTTGCAATTTTTGCTGCATTTTGCTTTCAAAAATTGACACATTTTTCTCTGTCAAATTGCGAAAAATGACAAAAAGCGTCCCAACCGCATGGTTGGGACGCTTTGCAGGATAGGATATCCGGTTATTTCTTGAGGCGCTTGTCGCTCTTGGTCGCAAGGTGCGTGCCCAAGGACTGGAAGATCTGCACCAGAATGATAAGCAGCACGACCGCCGCAAACATCACAAGGTACTTGTAGCGATAGTAGCCGTAGTCGATGGCGATTTTGCCGAGGCCGCCGCCGCCGATGATGCCGCTCATCGCCGAGTAGCCAAGGATGGTCGTGAGCGCGATGGTGAAGTTCTGGAGGAGCGAGGGAACGCTCTCGGGGATCATCACCTTGCAGATGATCTGCATGGGCGTTGCGCCCATGCTCTGCGCAGCCTCGATGATGTTGGGGTCGACCTCGCGCAGGCTGCTTTCAACAAGGCGCGCGACGAACGGAAACGCCGCCACGACCAGCGGAACGATGGTCGCGGTGGTGCCGACGGTCGTGCCGATGATAAGGCGCGAGAGCGGGAAGACCATGATCATTAAGATGAGGAACGGGATTGAGCGCAGCAGGTTGATGATGACGTTCAGAATGCTCATCAATGCCTTGGGAAGCGGCAGAACGCCGCCCTTCTCCCCCGCTACGAGCAGCACGCCCAGCGGAAGGCCGATGACGACGGCCAGCGCCGTTGACAGCAGCGTCACATAAAACGTCTCCCAGATCGCCTTGGGGAACTGCGTCTGCATGGCGACGGTGAGCTCCGCGATGGAATCCGGGGAAAAGAGATTACTGTACATCGACGCTCGCCTCCTCTACCTGAAGATTTTCAATGCCTCTTAAAAAGTCCATAGCCTGCTCAAACTGCGCGTTCGGCACGCCGAGCAGCATGCTGCCGTACACCTCTTCGGAGAGCTTCTGCGTGTTGGCTGAGATGACCGTCGCGCTGATGCCCTCGTCGGTCGCAAGGCGCGCGACGAGCGGAATGGATGTCGTCTTCGCGCTGCGGAAGATGAGGCGGATGCGGCGCTGCTGCTGGGGGTCGGACACGTCGATGTCCGCGCCGCGCGGGAACACGAGGTGGCGCGCCGCCGCGGACTTGGGCGCGGAAAAGACGGTAGAAACAAGACCCTCTTCCACGACTTCGCCGTCGTCGAGGATCGCAACGTGATTGCAGACCTCCTTCACCACGCTCATCTGGTGCGTGATGATGACGACGGTGATGCCGAGCTTTTTGTTGATGTCGCCGATCAGCTCGAGGATCTGGCGCGTCGTCTTGGGGTCGAGCGCGCTCGTGGCCTCGTCGCAGAGCAGAACTTTGGGGTTCGTGGCGAGCGCGCGGGCGATGGCCACGCGCTGCTGCTGTCCGCCGGAGAGCTGCGCGGGATAGGCCTTGGCCTTATCCTTGAGCCCCACGATGTCGAGGAGCTCCAGAGCTCGCTGTTCGCGCCACTTCTTCTCTCCCCGCAGTCCGGAAAGCTCCATTGGGAAGCAGACGTTATCGAGGCAGTTTCTTTGCATCAGCAGGTTGAAGCGCTGGAAGATCATCGTGATCTCGCGCCGCGCCGCGCGGAGCTGCGCGGGGGTCATCGTGTCCAGACGTTGTCCGTTCACGATGACCTCGCCCTCCGTCGGGCGCTCGAGCATATTGATGCAGCGCACGAGCGTGGATTTGCCGGCGCCGCTCATGCCGATGATGCCGTAGACGTCGCCGTCTGGAATGGTCAGGGAGACGTCCTTGAGCGCGTCTACCCGTCCGCCGGCTGTTTCAAAGGTTTTGCTTAGATGCTTCAGTTCGATCAAGAACGCTCCCTCCTTTCTTTCTTACTTGGCGCTCAGCGCATCGAGCGTGGTCTGCTTGCCGCCGTACAGGCCCATGGGCTCGACGTGGATGGCGGCAACGGAGACGATGTGGGTGTTGTTCTCGGCGTTGAAGTCGTCGAGGTAGGGCTTGTGCTGGAAGTAGTTGGCGTCGACAGTGCCGTCTTCGACAACGGTGTTGGGCACGACATAGTCATTATAGACCTGAATGTCGAGGGTGATGTTCTTTTCGGCAAGGATGCTCTTCACGACCTCGAGGATCTCAGCGTGCGGGGTCGGGGAAGCGGCGATGGAGATGGTCTCGCCAGCGAGAGCGTCGTAGTCGACCGTGGCGTCAAAGCCGTCGGTGGGGTTCTCCACGGTGCTGACAACGGAGCCATCATACTTCTCGTTGATGTAGTCGACGACCTGCTGGCTCTCCAGAGCGGCGATCAGGGCGAGAATCTTGGGGGAGGTCTCGTTGCCTTCCTTCACGGCCAGAATGTTGGCGTAAGCGGAGGAGGAGCCTTCGATCACGAGGGAGTCGGCCACGGGGTTCAGGCCCGCGTTGATGGCGTAGTTGGAGTTGATGACGGCGTAGTCAACATCCTGCAGGATGTTGGGGATCTGCGCGGCCTCGGTCTCGACGATCTCGACGTTGTACGGATTCTCGACAATGTCGTTCTTGGTGGCGGTGATGCCGGCACCGTCGGCGAGCTTGATGATGCCGTTGTCCTGGAGCAGGAGCAGCGCGCGGGCTTCGTTGGTCGTGTCGTTGGGGACGGCGATCTGGATGGTGGTGGCACCGTCGGAGTCATCGCTCTTGGAGCCGCAGCCGGTCAGGGCCAGAGCGGCAGTGAGGACCAGTGCAAGGACAAGTGCGGTCAGCTTGATAGAATGCTTTTTCATCGTTTTGTTCTCCTTATTTATTTTATAATAGCTTCTTTTTGGAACGGACAGACCGCGGGGAGTGTATGCTGTTCGAGCAGTAAAAAACAGCGGGAGGTCATTGACCTTCCGCTGCCGCTTCGCTGTTTTTCTCAGACAGTTTCTGAAAGGAAATGACCATTTTCTCCATGGCAAAGCATGCACATGCTGAACATGCGCATCATCGGCATCATCATGCAGTTGGCAGAGTACGAAGTCATCATGCCAATGGATCCTTTCCTTCGAGCATTCCCCACAGGGTGGGTTCCGTTTCAATGTGCGTATCGTAGCACCGACGATTCCGCTTGTCAACACCAAATGCGCACTTTTGTATGATTTTCCACTTTTTTGGCGTTTTCTACGGGAATTTTTATTTATTGCTTTCTCTTTTCGAGCACACGGACGAGGTGAATGAGAAAATCGGTGTCCTCCATGTCGCCCAGCGCTTCGACCGCGCTCTCGCTGTGCGCCTCGATGACGCGCTGGCAGCCGTTGAGACCTAAAATGTCGACAAACGTCGTCTTCCCCTCTTCCCTGTCCGAGCCGATGGGCTTGCCGAACGTCTTTTCATCGCCGATGACATCGAGCATGTCGTCGCGCAGCTGGAACGCGAAGCCGAAGTTGTCGGCGTAGCCGGCCGCGGCCTCCTCCTGCTCCTTCGTGCCGCCCGCCGCGGCCACACCCATCAGGCACGCCGCGCGGATAAGCGCGCTCGTCTTGCGCAGATAAATTTCCTCGAGCTCCGGCGCGCTGAGGATCTTGCCCTCCCACTCAAGGTCGAGCTGCTGGCCGCCGCAGATGCCCTCGTGTCCCGCGGCATTAGCTAAGATCTGCGCGCATTTGAGCGCGCGCAGGGCGGGCAGGTCTGCTTTTAAAATCGTTTCAAACGCCAACGCCTGCAGTGCGTCGCCCGCGAGCGTCGCCGTGCATTCGCCGAAGACCTTGTGGTTCGACGGCTTACCGCGGCGCAGATCATCGTTGTCCATCACGGGCAGATCGTCGTGGATGAGCGAATACGTGTGCAGCATCTCAACGCCGCAGGCCACGGGCAGCGCCTTTTCGACCTCTCCACCGCAGATGCGGCAGAATTCGAGCACCAGGATCGCGCGCAGACGCTTGCCGCCCGCGGTCAGACTGTAGTGCATCGAATCGGTCAGCTTGTGATAGCTTGCGCACTGCGTTTCCTCAAGGCAGGCGTCAAGATACTTGTCCACCGCCGACTTATACTCCGCCATGCGGGCGGAAAACAGCTTTTCGTCCATGGATTACTCCTCCGAAATGAATGGGCTCTCGACCGGCGCGCCGTCCGCGCCCTTAGAGAGCTTTGCGACCTTCTGCTCGGCCTTGTCGAGCATCGCGCCGCAGTCGTGCACGAGCTTCGTCCCCTCTTCAAAGAGCTTGAGGGAATCGGCGAGCTTTGCGTCGCCTTTTTCAAGCGCCGTCACGATCTCTTCGAGACGCGCGATATTGTCTTCAAACGTTTTTGCCATCGTCATTTCCTCCCATATTGCACGCGTTCACCGTGCAGTTGAGACTTCCCTGCCCGAGCAGTACCTCAATTTTTTCGCCGGCTGCGGCCTCCTGCGCCGCACGCAGAATTTGTCCCTGTTCATTTCGCGCCACGGCGTAGCCGCGGCCGAGGACCTTGAGCGGACTCAGCGCGTCGAGCTTGGCCGCAAGCGCTGTAAACTGCTGTGTGCGCTGCGCCATCTGATGCTGCGCGAGTGCGGCAAGGTTTTTCTGCGTGTAGTCGAGCAGCATCCGCTTGTCGTCGATAAATGCCATGGGGTCTTGCAGCGCACGGCTGCGGGACGTCTTTTCAAACTGCTCGCGCAGGGCTTCCACGCGCTTTTGCTCGCTCTGCACCATGCGCGTTTGCAGCGCGTCGAGCCGGCGGTAAATTTCGCGCTGGTCCGGCACGGCGATCTCCGCCGCGTTCGACGGCGTCGACGCCCGTGCATCGGCAACAAAATCGGCGATCGTCACGTCGGGCTCATGCCCGACGGCGGAGATGACCGGAATGTCGGAGGCATAAATCGCGCGCGCCACGCGCTCATCGTTGAACGCCCACAGATCTTCGATCGAACCGCCGCCGCGCCCGGTGATGATGAGGTCGGCAATCCTCCATTTGTTCGCATAGCGCAGCGCGCCCGCGATTTCCGGCGGCGCCTCCGCGCCCTGCACGCGCACGGGCAGGAGCACGACCTCGCTCATCGGCCAGCGCGCATTCAAAATGCGCAGCATATCATGCACCGCCGCGCCCGCGGACGAGGTGATGATGGCGATACGCTTTGGATATTTCGGCAAGGGCTTTTTGTGCGCGGGGTCAAAAAGCCCTTCTTTGAAGAGCTTTTCCTTGAGCTGCTCGAAGGCGACGTGCAGGTCACCCACGCCCTCGACGCTGAGCTCTGAACAGTAGAGCTGGTACGCGCCGTCGCGCGGGAACACGCTGATGCGGCCAAAGGCGATGACCTTCATGCCGTTTTCCGGGCGGAAGCGGAGCTTCCCCGCCATGCCGCGGAACATCACGCATTTGAGCGCGCTCCCCTCGTCCTTGAGCGTGAAGTAATGGTGCCCGGAGGGATAGAGCTTGTAGTTCGAGATCTCGCCGCGCACGAAAATGGTCTGGAGCTGCGGCACGGCGTCGAGCAGCGCCTTGATGAAATTGTTGGCTTCCGATACGCTGAAGATCATCTGCTCCTGCGCCACGCCGCGTCACCCCTCTCTCAAAACAAAATGAAAAACGGAAGAAAAGCAGAGCGCCTGTCGGTACTCTGCTTTTAAGAGCATTTTTTATTCCGCGCTGATCTCGCCGCGCACGAAGCTGCCGAGGATGCCGTTGATGAACTTCACCGTCTCGGGTGTTTCGTATTTCTTGGCGATCTCCACGGCCTCGTTGACGGCCACGCGCGTCGGAATGTCACTGCGGTAGAGCGATTCGTACATCGCAACGCGCATGATCGCCGAGGCAACGAGCGGGATGCGGTCGAAGCTCCAGCCCTTGGCGTACTTGGCGATGTAGCCGTCCAGCTCCGGCGCGTGCTCGGCAACGCCCATAACGATGGAACGGATGTATTCCGCCTGCGCGGCGCCGGGGGCCTTTTCGTAGATGTCGTCCTCGTCCTTGAGCGTGTCGAAGTATTCCTTCGTCAGCCGCTCGTCGAGAAGCTCCTCCACCGTCTTATCCGTAAAGCTCAGTTCATATGCAAGATGCACTGCGATCTCTCGCGCTGTATTGCGAATCATTCTCGTCTGTTCCTTTATCTGTTGATCTTATCTTTCTTTAGTTGAAGCTGATCCCGCCGACGTGGACATTGACCGCGTGGACATTGTAACCTGTCATGCCGCTCACGGCGGCGGACACACTGTCCTGCACCTTGCGCGCGGTCTCGGGGATGGCGTAGCCATAGCGCACCATCAGGTAGACGTCGACGATGATCTCGCCGTCCTTGACCTCGGCGCGCACGCCGCGCAGGCCCTTTTTGCCCGTGAACTGCTCGGTGATCTGTTCGGTCATATTCTGGCACATGGAGCCAACGCCTTCGATCTCGCCGATAGCGTCGGCGGCGATCGCGGCGACCACGTCTTCTGCGATGTTGATGCTGCCGTTTTCCTCGGCGCGGGTCAGATACTCTCGATTCTCAGCCATTCAGATATCCTCTCCTTGTTTGTGAATGCTCATATCGAGAGTATTTTATCATCTTTTTCCCAAAATTACAACAGCTAATTTACTTCCATGATCTTGATGCTCTCTGCACTGAGCCCCGTCTCCTGCTTGACGATGTCCGTGATGCGGGCAATGTCCTCGGTCTGAAGCCCCTCTTCCCCCGTCGAGACGACCACGCTCACACCGTCTTCGGACATGAAGACGACGCAGTCCTCATAGCCCTTGGCCGTGACCATGTTTTCGATCTGCGCCTCGCTGAGCGTATAGGAAGCGAGCGTTTCGATGCTTTTCGCCGCCTCGCTTGCGGTCTCAGCGTCCACGTCCTGGTTTTCGCTCGCCTCTTTCAAAAGCGACAGCGCGCTGTCGCGCGCCTGCTGGCGCGTCAGGCGGGCCGAGGCAAAGTAGTCCTTCCCCTCCGCGTTTGCCGAGACCTCGGCGGCGTCGCTGTCTGTACTCACAAGCTCGGACTGACCTAAGACCTTTGTGGGCTTGTCGACCTTTTCGGCGTACTTTCCATTCAGAAAGATTGCCGCGCAGACAAAGACCAGAATTGTGCCGACCACTGCGTTCCGCTTCCATAATTGCTTCATAGCTGTTTCCTCCCTGCGTTTTGCATAATAAAAATATTGTAGTTTCATGGCGTTCCCTTAACAACGGAGATGCGCTCGGACGAAAGCCCCGTCAGCGCGCTGACGGCCTGCGTCACTTTGAGCTGGACGTCCGCGCGGTCTCCGCCCTCGCACACGATGAGCGCGCCGACAAAGCGCGGATAGCGGCTGTGGGTCACGACGACCTCGGCGCTCGTGCCGCTGCCGAGCACGACGGTCTCCGTCTTGCGCGTCTGCTCGTCGACCTCATCCCCTCGGGCTTTGAGCGACGCGGTCTCATCCTGAGCCAGCTCGTAAGCGCCGCCGCCCTCGACCGTCAGCATGAGCGAGAGCTTTCCGACGCCGTCGAGAGACGATAGGATCGTTTCCATCTCGTTTTGCAGCGCCTCGCGGTCGAAATTTTCCGCGGCGGACGGCGTGGCGGAGGCGGTTGCTGCCGCTTTCTCGTCCTGCGGCAGCAGCAACAGCAGCACGCCGAGCAGCGCCGTCAGGAGGACGTATTTGTACTTCTTGATGCCTTGCAGCGCCTTCTGCACGGGCGATGCGTTCACTTCGATTCGATCCATAGCTGATTCTCCTCTGCAATGCCAAGCTCCTGTACGATGTACGCGCTGAGCGCCGCGCTTTTTGTGCCATACAGCGTGACGGCATCCGGCAGCGGTACGCCGCCTTGCAAAGAGGTCTGCACCTCGGCACGCACGCTCAGACCCAGGGAGCTGGCTTTGTCCTCAATATATGCCTGCATCCGCGCGGCTATGCTATCGCTGAGCGTGCTGTCCTGCTCGGCGCGCAGCGTTTCCTTCAGCGCTTCGACCGCCTCGCAGTAATGTCCGCCGTCGAGCTCCGGCAGGTCGAACGTGAGCGAGAGCAGTGGGCGCAGCATCGCGAGCATCAGCACCATCCCGCCAACAAAGCGCACAATCTTTTTCATTATGCCGCCGTCCGTGAGCTGCTGGGCAATGCTCACGAGTACCGCGCAGGCCGTCACGCTTAAAAGCCACGAGCGAAGAAACGTCATACCGTCACCACCATCATCATTGCGATCAAAAGCGACACGAGCAGCAAAAACGCCCCGCCCGCCGTCATCGCCAGCATCAGTGAAAACGCGGAGGAGAGCTGCTCTAAAAACTTGCTGAGTGATTGTGACCCCACCATGCCGCTGAAAAACGCCGCGAGCTGATAAAAAAGATACTGCACCGCCATGCGCAGCAGCGGCACAAGGCACAGCGCCAGCACCGAAAATACGCCCAGCACACCGAGCGTCCCGCGCAGCGTGAGCGCGGCGGCGGCGATGGCCTCCGTCGCGTCGGACAATATTCCGCCGACGACGGGCACCGCGCCGGAGATGACGGTTTTGCCCACCTTGACCGCGAGCCGGTCGGCAGAACCGGCCAGCAGGTTCGAGATCGACAAAAATGCGGTAAATACGATCAGAATCGCGCTCAAGCCCCACGAGAGCAGCTTGCCGATGCCCTTGGAGAGCAGCGATAAGCGGCTCTGTTCCAAAAGCGCGCCCGCGGCCGCCGTGCCGATCATGCAGTAAAGTACCGGCACGAGCACATCGCGCATCAGCGAAAGAAAGACGTCGCTCAGCATCAGTGCGCCGACCTGCCAGACGCTTGCCGAGCCCACACAGCCCCCGCCTGCCATCGCTGCGGCGATCGTCGGCAGCAGGAGCTTTGCCATCACCGAAAGCTCGTCCATCGTCTCGACGCCAAGGCCGATGAGCGCGCTTAAGTCCCCTGCCGAAAGCGCCGCCGCACCCAGCACGCCGAGATAGCCCGCGTACCGCGCGGGCGTCTCCCCCGCGCTCTCCGCCGTGCTCTCGACGAGCCCGCACAAGAGCGAGAGCAGCATCAGCGCCATCGCGCCGCGCAGGGAATTTGCCACCGCATCCTGCAATGCCGCGCGAAAGTGCGAAAAAAGGTACTGTCCGCCGCGCAGGAGCAGATCATCCCCCGCCTCGGCGCTGTCGATGAGCTCGCGCGGCACGGTGCCGTCGAGTTCTGACGGCAGTTCGAGCGCCGAGGCGCTCACGCAGAGCAGCAGCGCGGCAAAAAGAAGGCAGAGCAGCCTTTTCATAGAAATCCCTCCACCATCTCGAGCAGGGCTTCCATCAGCGGCAGCGCGCAGACAAGCGCGCACACCGCTCCTGCTGTGGCAAGGAGCGCCGCGAGCGCCCCCTGTCCCGCATCCGCGCACAGCGCGCAGGAAAAGCGCGCCACCAGCGCGATGGCCGTGACTTTGACGACCGGTACGAACAGCGTGAGCGGCAGATCCGTGAGCGATAGCGCCCGCTCGCAGAAGTCGAATAGCTCGGAGAGCGCGGGCAGCAGCATCGCGCAGCCGACGAGCACCGCCGCGAGCAGCAGCAGAAGTGAAAGCGCTTCGTCGCTCTTCTTGAGAAGCGCCGTCACGGCGCTCACGCACAGGCTCAGCGCCGCAAGCTTGATGAGCAGCTCCATCCTAAAACCCAAACAGGCTCTTGATGAGATCAAAGAGCGAGCTGATCTCCCGCACGAGCAGCATCATCGTCGTGATGAGACCGGCCAGGCTCACGAGCATTGCCTGATCCGGACGGTCCGAGCGCACGAGCAGCTGATTGAGCACGGCGACGACGATGCCCACCGCTGCGATCTTGAACACGAGGTCAATATCCATAGACGTCTTCCTTATGTAAAGCGTATATCCTTTTCAATAACGTTATAGCAGCAGAATACAGAGCATTGCCCCGCCTCCGAGGCACAGTGCCGCCGTGATGCGGCCCGTTTCGCGCTCCCTTTGCCGCAGCTCCTCTTCAAGGCGCGAGAGCTCGCTTGCCGCGAGCGTCAGCGCGGCGCAGACGCTTTCCTCATCCCCGCCGAGCGCGTGTCCCAGCGCCGATATAGTCTCCCGCTCCCGCGCGGCGATGGGCAGAGTCTTTGCGGCGTGCTCCCATGCAGAGGCAAGCGGTTCGCCGCGCGCAAGATTGGCGGTCACACCTTCAAAGAAGCCCGCGGCTTCCGGTTCGCAGCTCAAGTGCCGCAGCAGCGCGGGCAGCGGCGTCAGCGTCAATCGGACGGCGCTCTCAAGAGCGAGGAACGCACCGGAAAGCGCGCGGAGCGTCCTTTGCCGCAGTAAAGTACGTAAATGGAAACTCCTTTGCAGCCACAGCATTGCGCCGAGGATCAGCGCGCTGCCCGTCAGTCGGAGCATGACAGGTCACCCACTTCGTAAGAACGTGCACCGCCGTTCGAGCGGATGACGATGCAGCGGCGAAACACCCTCGCGCGCAGAAGCTCCCGCCAGAGCGGCTTCTGGTGCAGCTCGTCAACGCTCGCGGCGTGGATGCTCGCGAGCAGCCCGACGCCGCAGTTCGCGGCCAGGCACATTGCGCGGATATCCTCCTCCGCCGTGATCTCATCGACCGCGATGACCTGCGGGTTCATGCCGCGCAGCACCATCGGGATGCCGACGGCCTTTGGGCAGAGCGAGAGCACGTCCGTGTGGTTGCCGAGCTCCATCTGCGCTCGCCCCTTGCAGCACACGGCGAGCTCGCAGCGCTCGTCGATGACCGCCACGCGCAGCGCGCGGTGTTCGGCATCCCCGAGCGACAGCACGCGGATGAGGTCACGCAGCAGCGTCGTTTTCCCGCCGCCGGGCGGCGAGAGAATGAGCGTGCTCAAAAACCGCCCGTCAGCGCTGAAGAGCTGCGGCGCAATGTCGCTCCCGAGCCCGATGTGCTCGCACACGATGCGCAGCGCGAGCGACGAAATGTCCTTCAGATTGCTCACCTCGCCGTCGCGCACGACGGCGCTGCCGCACACACCGAGGCGGAACCCGCCCCGCAGCGGCAAAAAGCCCTGTCGCAGTGTTTCGATGCAGGCATAGCGCGAATACTCCGTCACCGCGCCGAGCATCTGTTCGAGGTCTTCCGCCGTCACGAGCGACGCACGCCCGTCCGGCGCGGCGTTCAGCTCGCCCTCCAGTGTCAGCACCGTCAGCGGGTGCATCACGCGAAGGCGCAGCTCCTCGACGCGCTCTTTCTGCTTGTCCGGCAGCGACAGGGCGAGACTTTTGAGCCGGTGCGGTAAAAACTCGCACGATTGTTCGTAGCGATAGATCCGTTCCAGACGTTCCACCGTTCCCACTTCCCTTCTTTGGTGTTAGTCCAATCTATGAGGCGGTGGACACGCTTATGCCGGTTTGTCCCGTTTCGGGCAAAAGAAAAAACGGGGAAATTCCCCGTTTTTTCGTGCTTGATTTTTTACTGGTTGCCGCAGGGGCACGCGCAGCCGCAGCCGCCGGGCGCCGCCGCGGGCGGGAAGAAATCGTCCATCGGGAACTCCACCGCATCGAAGACCTTGCACGGGTCCTCGCAGCTGCAGTCGCCGCCGGCAAGCGTGCACTCGTTGGACGGAATGCAGTAGTCGTACACGGGGATGAGAAGCTGCGTGTCGCGCTCTAAGCGCACGGTCGAAAACTGGCCGAGCGAGATGCACACGCGGCGAATCGCGGACTCGTCGAAGATGATCGGCTCGTCGAACGCCGCCAGAATGCCCGCGGGCACGCCGCCGAGCGTACCGCGGTCACAGCCGCAGCGGCAGTTGCAGTTGTCGGCAAAGTGCGCGCACAGCAGCATCGGGTCGACGACCTCGACCACCGCGGTCGGGAGATTCGCCGTCAGGTTCAGCGGCGCATCAATGGCGTTCGCCTCGGGGATGGAAGAATAGATTTTCGCGCCGCTCTCGCTGCCAAAGAGCACGACGCGCTTATCAAAGGTCGCAAGACCTTCAATCTCGGTGTAGCGCGTGCTGCCGTTGAGCGCCTGTAAGGTGATGCGGTAGAAAAAGTGCATGTCGACGGTGTAGTACCCGCGGTTAAAGTTGACGGGCTCGACGTCCACAAAGGTGTAGATCAGCTCGGCGCTGCCGCCGCGCAGCCCCTGCGCCGTGCTCAAAACGCTCTGCGCCGTGGCCGTGGGGTAAAAGCGCAAATCCTCAATGCAATCCTTGTCGCGGCAGGATGAATAGATCTTTTTCGTATGAATACAGACCGCCTCGCGCGCGCCGTTCGCACCGCCGACGGGGCCTGCTGCTACTTTATCAGCCATAAAGCAAGAATACCTCCTATTTTAAGTACTGGAAAGTCGGGCGCGACCGTGCCTTTCTTTCACCCCAGTCTATGCCGCGCGCGAAAATGGGTGTGCCGCGTTCTTAGTGTTTTTGAAAAAGACCTATACAAGCGAAAAAAGGTGTGCTATACTAAATATAGTTTTTGACCGACTGATACCGACAACTTTTTGTGGTATTGGCAGTCATTTTGTGTTATGATCGCTGTAAATTCACCCGAGGAGGTGCGCTATGGGGCGCGTCGGTTTTATCCAGGACAAACTGGAGATCAAATTTCTCATTCTGTATGTTGCTGCCCGGCTCATCGAGCCGGTCCCGTTCGAGGCCATGCAAGAGCTGACGATGTGCGACGACGGCATCGACTTTTTTGACTTTTCCGAATGCCTGAGCAATTTGGTCGAGTCGCAGCATTTGACGCTTTCGGACGACGGGCTCTACGCCATCACGGAAAAGGGCCTGCACAACGGCGCGATCTGCGAGTCGAGCCTTCCCTACTCTGTGCGCCTGCGCGCTGACAAGAACATCACGATCTTCAACCAGAAGCTCAAGCGCCGCGCACAGATCCAGTCCGACATCGCGCCGCGCCGCAACGGGACCTACACGGTCACGCTCGCGTTCAACGACGACGAGAGCCAGCCCATCTTAAAGATGGAACTGATGGTTCCCAAGGAGGTCATGGCCAAGGATCTCGCCGAGCGCTTCCAGAAAAATCCCGAGCAGCTCTACACCGGTGTTTTGAACACGCTCTTCTCCGAACCCGACGAGGGAAAATAAAGTCCTTACATACAAAAAGAGACAGCCGGAGGCTGTCTCTTTTTCGTTATGAATGTTTTGCCAGTGATGCGCCGAATCAGCGCATAAAGCCCTGACAGCCAAGCGACGAAAGGTCGTGCAGACCGAGCGAGCGGTAGAATGCGAGCGTTTTTTCCGTGTCGTCTGTCAAAAGTTGAAACTGGCGGACGTTTGCAAAACGATCCATCATCGCGCGCATCAGGGCTGTGCCGATACCGAGTCGTTGATGCTGGGGGAAAACAAGCAGATCCTGCACAAGCACGACTGTCTCACCGTCACCCACGGCGCGGGCAAGGCCAACAAGTGTTTTCTCTTCATAGGCTGCGAGCGTGAGCAGCGACTTTACAAAGCCGCGACGCAGCGCATCGGGCGCGTCCGTATAGGCCGTCCAGCCGACAGATGCGTACAGCGGCAGAATCTCCTCTTCCCGGTAGGTCTGGTATTCAATAATTCTCATAATTCCTCCATGATTGAAATATTGTTCAAATCATGGTCAAACGCAATCTCATCGCCGCCGCTCCTTTCTCTTATTTCACCACGACGTTTTCCTTGCCGAAGCGCTCTTCCAAGTCGCACACAAGCGAGGTGTGCAGGTCGCAGGTCGTGCCGATGAGCTTGCCGGTATCGAGCACGCGGATGCGGACGTTGTTCTCTTTTCCCTCGAACATATAGAGGATTTTGCGGAGGATCGCCATCTCCGGCCCGTCAACCGACGGCAGACGCAGATAGAGCGTCTGCCCCGTCCGCTGCTGCTGCGCCTGCGCAGGCGCAACCGTTCCCGTCGAAAAATTGGCGTTCAGCGGACGGGCAAAGTCACACATGAGCTGCGGTGCCTTTTCATCGCGCACGGACAGCGTGCCCGTGACATAAATGACCTGTCCCTCCTGTAAGTAGCTTCCGTACTGCTCGAGCGCGCGCGTGAAGCAGAGCATTTCGACGGCTCCCGTGCCGTCTTCGAGCGTCACGTAAGCCATGAGGGTATTTTTCTTCGTCATCTTCGTCTTGCTCGCGGTCACAACACCAGCGAGTGAAATTTTTTGCCCGTCGGAGAATGTCGTCGGCCCTGCCTCCTGCGCAAAGTCCTCCATCACGCGGCCGATGGCGGCCGCACCGGACGAGCGGACGAGCGAGCGGTAGGCGTCCATCGGATGGCCGGTGAGGTAAAGGCCCGTCGTGGCCTTTTCCATCGCCATGAGCTCCTGCGGCGTGAACTCGGGAATGTCGGGCAGGACGAGCGCGGCCTGCTGCGCGGTCTCCGCGCCCATGCCGAAAAAGTCGATCTGCCCCTCCACGTTCGTGCGGTTGCCCTCGGCGATGCCGTCCATCACCTTTTCGTAGACAGCGATGAGCTGCGCGCGCTTCGCGCCCGTCGAATCGAACGCGCCTGCGCGGATCAGGTTCTCGACCGCACGCTTATTGATCTCCATGCCGTCCATGCGGCGGCAGAAATCCTGAAAGTCGACGAACGGGCCATTGAGCTCGCGCTCCTGCATCATGCGCAGGATCAGCCCGCGGCCAATATTCTTGATGGCGACGAGACCGAAGCGGATGCCCTCGGGCTCGACCGTGAAGCGGTCGGCGGAATGGTTGACGTCCGGCGGCAGGAGCTTGATGCCGCACTCGCGGCACTCGTTGAAGTACTCGCCCACCTTGTCGGACGAGTCGAGCACGCTCGAGAGCAGTGCCGCCATGTATTCTTTCGTATAGTGGCACTTGAAGTATGCCGTCTGATACGCGACGACCGCATAGGCCGCGGCGTGCGCCTTGTTGAACGCGTAGTTCGCGAAAGCGTAAATTTCCTCGTAAATTTCCTGCGCGGCCTTCTCGTCGATGCCGTTTGCCACGCAGCCGGAGATATTGCGCGCGGGATCGCCGTGCAGAAACGCCTCGCGCTCGCGCTCGATGTCCTTGACCTTCTTCTTGCTCATCGCGCGGCGCAGCATGTCTGCCTGGCCGAGCGAGTAGCCAGCGAGCTGCTGGAAGATCTGGATGACCTGCTCCTGATACACGATGCAGCCATAGGTGATCGACAGGATCGGCTCAAGCTGCGGAATGAGGTATGTGACCTTTTTCGGGTCGTGTTTGCAGGCAATGAATTTCGGAATGGACTCCATCGGCCCCGGACGGTAGAGCGCAATCAGAGCTGTGATGTCCTCAATGTTCTGCGGCTTCAGGCTGACGCACACGCCCGTCATGCCGCTCGATTCGAGCTGGAAGACGCCCGACGTCCGCCCCGTGGCCAGCATTTCGTAGGTCGCGGCGTCATTTTCAGGAATACCGGCAAGAGTAAAGTTTTTATCCTTTTCACGGATCGTCTTGACTGCGTCATCCAGAATCGTGAGGTTGCGCAGGCCAAGGAAGTCCATTTTGAGAAGGCCCAGCTCTTCGAGCGTCGTCATCACGTACTGGCAGACGATCGTATCGTCGTTGCGCGCGAGCGGGACATAGTCGACGACAGGCCGCTTCGTGATGACCACGCCGGCGGCGTGCGTCGAGGCGTGGCGCGGCATGCCTTCAAGGGCGCGTGCCGTGTCGATGAGCTTTTTCACCTGCTCGTCGCCCTCGTACTTTTCGCGCAGCTCGCGCGAGATGCGCAGCGCGTCGTCGAGCGTGACGTGCGGCCCTGCGGGGACGAGCTTGGCGATGACGTCGCAGTCGGCATAGCTCATATTGAGTGCGCGGCCCACGTCGCGGATAACGCCGCGCGCGGCCATCGTGCCGAACGTGACGATCTGGGCGACGTGATCGTCGCCATATTTGCGGCGGACGTAGTCCACGACCTCGCCGCGGCGCGTATCGCCGAAGTCCATATCGATATCGGGCATCGACACGCGCTCGGGGTTCAAAAAGCGCTCGAAGAACAGGCCGTATTTCATCGGCTCGATGTCTGTGATCGACAGGCAGTACGAAACGATACTGCCCGCCGCGCTGCCGCGGCCCGGACCGACGGGGATACCGACGCTCTTGGCGTAGCGCACAAAGTCGGAGACGATCAAAAAGTAGTCGACAAAGCCCATGCGCTCGATCATGTTCTGCTCGTATTCGAGCTGCGCGCGCTGCTTGTCCGTCCCTTCGCCATAGCGCTGGGCGAAGCCGTCGGCGCAGAGCTTTTTGAAGTATGTGAGCGAGGTGTAGCCCTCCGGCACCTTGAATTCCGGCAGGTGGTACTTGCCGAACGTAAACTCCAAATTGCAGCGCTCGGCGATCTTGCCGGTGTTCTCGACCGCCTCGGGATAGTCGGGAAACAGCGCCGCCATCTCCTCGGTCGAACGAAGGTAGAAGCGCTGCGGCTCATAGCGCATGCGGTTTTCGTCGTCCACGGTCTTGCCCGTCTGGATGCAGAGCAGCACGTCGTGCGCGTAGGCATCTTCTTTTCGAAGATAGTGCGCGTCATTTGTCACGACGAGCGGGAGACCCGTCTCCTCGTGCAGGCGCAGGATGCCCTTGTTGACGATGGCCTGATCGCGGATGCCGTGGTCCTGCAATTCAAGATAAAAGTGCTCGGGGCCAAAGATTTCAGATAGTGTTAAGGCATATTCCTTGGCACCGTTGTAGTCGCCATTGCGGAGCCTTCTCGGGATCTCACCGGCGAGACACGCCGAGAGCGCGATGAGGCCCTTGGAGTGCTCGCGCAGAAGATCCAGGTCGATGCGCGGCTTGATGTAAAAGCCCTCGACGTGCGCCATTGAGACGAGGTAGGAAAGATTCCGATAGCCCTCCTCATTCTCGCACAGCAGCACCAGATGGCGGGCCTCGCTGTCGAATTCGTGCTGCTTGTCAAAGCGCGTGCGCGGGGCGACGTACACCTCACAGCCGATGATGGGCTTGATGCCCTCGGCCTTGCAGGCGCGGTAAAAGTCGACCGCGCCGTACATCACGCCGTGGTCGGTGATGGCGCAGGCGGTCTGCCCCATCGACTTGACGAGCTTGGGGAGGTCGCGGATACGGCACGCACCGTCGAGCAGGCTGTATTCGGTATGGACATGTAAATGGGCAAACGACATGGCGCGCTCCCTCCTATTCGTTCTCTTCTTTTTTTGCGATCTCCATGAGCTTTCGGATGCGGTGATTCAAACACGACTTCGTCAGCGGCGGCTCAAATGTCGCCGCCAATTCTGAAAGCGTCAGCTCTGGCTGAAGTAACCGCGCGACAGCGACCTCCTGCAATATGACGGGCAGGTCGTTGATCGCACCGGACTCGGTCAAGCGTGTAAAGGCTTCCACCTGTTCACGTGAGGCCAACACTGCTTTGTCAAGGTTGGCCGCGTCGCAGTTCACGCGCCGGTTCACGGTGTTTCGCATTTCCTTTTCGATTTTGGCCGACATGATCTCAAGTGCGCGCCCCGGCGCGCCGATGAGCGTCAGAAGGTCTTCGATATGGGTGCTGCTCTTAAAATATGTAATGAGGTTATTCTGCCGCATGACATTTTTCGGCTCAAAGCCCATGTCGCGCAGCAGCGCCTCGACCTCGCGCCCCGCCTGCACGTGCGAGGTCGCAAGCTCTAAGTGATACCGCTTTTGCGGGTCGGTCACGCTGCCGCCGGACAAAAATGCCCCGCGCAGGAACGACGCCCGACAGCACTCTTCTTCAAGCAGCGCAAAGTTCAGGTGCAGCGCAAAATGCGCCCGGCGATCGTAGCCGAGCGCGCGCCAGATCGTGTCGAGCTTGTCCTCCTGCGTGATGCGGAAGACGAGCTTGCCGCCGTCCTTCGACTTGTCAGGGAGTTCGTCAAAGCGCAGGGAAAATGCCTTTTGGAAGAGCTTTGGGAGACGCGCGGCGAATTCGTCATTTTCCGTGACGATGCGCACCTCGTTTGCGGTGAATGCGCTGGCGTACAGCAGCACGCCGCAGCCCTCGGCCACGGCGCAGCAGCTCCGGTTGATCAGAACCTTGCAGAGCTCCGCTTTTACGTCATAGGCGAACGACATGCCGCCACCTTCTTTCGTTTCAAAAACTTGCTTCAGCCGCGCGTGATGTCGCGGTGATTTTCAAACGCGGGATAGCCCAGGGCCGTGAGATAGGACGCGATGCAGCGCGCGACGGACACGCTGCGGTGGTGCCCGCCCGTGCAGCCGACGGCGATGACGAGCGTGCTCTTCCCTTCCTCTGCGTAGAGCGGAAGCAGGAATGAGAGCATTCCCTCGAGCTTGTCGATGAACGTCTTCGTCTGCGGGAACGAGAACACGTAGTCATAGACCTCACTGTCCATGCCAGTCTTGTGCTTGAGTTCCGGCACGTAAAAGGGATTGGGCAGGAAGCGCACGTCGAATACCAGGTCGGCTTCCAGCGGGATGCCGTATTTGAAGCCGAATGAGACGACGTTCACGCTCAGCTTGCCGCGCGCGCTCTTGTCGCCAAAGAGACCGTAGAGCTCATTTCTGAGCTTGGCTGCGGGCATGAGCGTCGTGTCGATGACAAAGTCGGCGTGCTCGCGCAGCGGGCGCAGCAGCTCCTGCTCGCGGTGCATCGCCTGCTCGATGGTCATGCCGTCAGACATCAGCGGATGGCGGCGGCGCGTCTCCTTGTAGCGCTTGATGATGGTCTCAAGATCCGCCGTGACGAACAGCAGCCGGCAGATATCGCCGCCCTGCTTGAGCCGCTCCATTGCGTCTAAAATCCCCTGAAAGTTGCCGTTGCCCGAGCGGATGTCGCTCACGAGCGCGACGCGGTCATAGCGGCCATCGCTCTGCGCGCAGAATTCGGCAAATTTCAAAATGATGTCCGCCGGTACGTTGTCCACCGTATAGTAGCCCATGTCCTCCAGATAGGTGGCGGCGCTGGACTTGCCCGCACCGGACAGGCCGGATATGATCAGAATTTCCATCGTTGTCTCTCTTTCTATTTACCGGATGATCTTGACCTCCGGCTCCAGCATCACGCCGTGCGCGTCGTAAACGGTCTTCTGTACCTTTTCGATGAGGGCGAGCACATCGGCGCAGGTCGCGCCGCCGACGTTCACGACGAAGCCCGCGTGCTTGCTTGATACCTCTGCCCCGCCGACGCGGCAGCCTTTGAGGCCGCAGCCCTCGATCAGCGGGCCCGCGTAGTAGCCGGTCGGGCGCTTGAACGTGCTGCCCGCGCTCGGCAGCTCGAGCGGCTGGCTCGCCTTGCGCCGCGCCATCAGATCGTCCATCTTTGCCTTGATGGCGTCCGGATCACCCGATTCGAGCTTGACCTTCGCGCCGAGGACGATGCCCTCGCCCGCGGAAAACACGCTGTGGCGATAAGAAAAATCCAGCTCCGCAGGTGTTAAAACCTTCACGCCGTCGGGATACAGCGCCGTCACTTCGGTGACAACATCCTTGAGCTCGCCGCCGTAGGCGCCTGCGTTCATCACGACGCCGCCGCCGAGCGTGCCGGGGATGCCGTGGGCAAATTCCAGCCCCGTCAGGCCGTTTTTCCATGCGAACAGCGCGAGCTTCGATAGCGACACGCCTGCGTCCGCTGCGATCTCGCCCTCGTCCGTCAGCTCAATATGAGAAAGCTCGGCGGACGTGTCGATGACCACAGTGTCAAGGCCCTTGTCGGCGACGAGCAGGTTCGTGCCGTTGCCGATCAGCAGCGGCTTGACGCCTGCGTCCTGCAAAAAGCCCATCAGCACAACGAGCTGCTCGCGCGTTTTCGGAAAGGCCATGCGTTTGGCCGGCCCCCCGATGCGGAACGACGTATGCTTTGCCATCGGCTCATCTGCGGCCCATTTGAGGTCGGGCAGATAGTCATGGATCTGGCGGTCGAGTGCGGTTTCCCAAGACATAGATGCTCCTCCGTTCACGGATTCTGGTTTTTCAGCTCATTTTCGCGGGTCACGCGGTCAATGTGGCCGTCAATCTGCGCGGCGAATTCGCGCGCGGAGTTGAAGCCGTGCTTCTTCTGGCGGTTGTTCATCGCTGCCAGCTCCACGATCGCGGCGAGGTTACGGCCCGCACTGACGGGAATGGTGATCTGCGGCACGGGCACATCAAGGATGGTCGTGTCGTTTTCGTCGAGACCCAGACGGTCATAGAATTTGTCATCCTCCCACTTTTCAAACTGGATGACAAGGTCGATCTGCGTCGAATCCTGCACTGCGCCCACGCCGAAAAGCTTTTCCACGTCGATGACGCCGACGCCGCGCACCTCAAGATAATTGCGGATAAGCTCAGGCGCCGTGCCCGAGAGCGTTGAGCCGATGCGTGTGATCTCGACCGCGTCGTCGGCGACGAGGCGGTGGCCGCGCTTGATAAGCTCGATGGCCGTCTCGCTCTTGCCGATGCCGCTGTCGCCGAAGATCAGCACACCCTCGCCGTACACATCGACAAGCACACCGTGGCGCGTGATGACGGGCGCGAGCGCGTGGTTCAGGTAGTCGATGGTCATGGCGGTGAACTCGACGGACGTGTACTTCGTGCGAAGCAGCGTGCGGCCGTGCTTTTGCGCCATCTCGAGGCACTCAGGGAAAACATCTAAATTGCGCGAGATGACCAGCGCCGGGATCTCATAGCAGAACAGGTCTTCAAAGCGCTTGCGCCGCTCCTCGGCCGAGTAGCCGCGCAGGAACGTCACCTCACTCTTGCCGATGATCTGCAATCTTCTCGGGTCAAAATAATCGAAAAAGCCGATGAACTGGAGGCCGGGGCGGTTGACGTCCGTGATGGTCAAGATCTCGGTGTCGTAATCCGTGCCCTTGTTGATGACCTCCATCTGAAATTTTTCTACGATGTCCTTTACGCGGACGGAGCGATTGGTATTCATAGTTCCCTCCATGCGGGCCTTGGCCCGCGTGATAAAATACACTTTAATTATAATCGCTGCCCCCCTTTTTTACAAGCGAAAACGCCCTGCCGCGCCACGCTTTTTTCGCATTTGCGCCGCGAGCGGAAAAATTACAGATTTTTTCATCTTTTTTGAAAATAGTACTTGCATTTTGTGATGCAATCTGTTATAGTATCAACTGCTTGTGAATGACCAAGCCTTGATTTGATTACAGCAAGGAGGTGCAACGGATGGCAAAGTGCGAGTTTTGCGACAAGGGTGTTGCGTTCGGTATCAGAGTTTCCCACTCTCACCGTCGTTCCAATCGTCCCTGGAAGCCCAATGTCAAGCGCGTGAAGGCTATCGTCAATGGTACGCCCCGCCATGTCTATGTTTGTACCCGCTGTCTGCGTTCCGGTAAGGTTACCCGCGCGATCTAAGCGACCAAACAGATTAGAAGCACTGCGAAAGCAGTGCTTCTTTTTTTGCCCTGATAGCTGCAAAAAACATTTGTGCTTCCCGCTCTCTTCCGATATAATAAATTCTATAGTAGCGATTCGCCGAGCAGGAAGCTATGGAGGTGTTATTTTGATAAGAATATTTGTACAATACCTGTTCATGCCGATCCCCTTTCTCCTGACTTTTGTTGTACCGATTCTATTCTTTCTTATCAGCCGCAAATATGCCTGGCTCAGCATCCCGTTGACCGCGCTTGTCGAACTGCTCGTCAATTGGAGAAATTTTACCTATTATGAATCGCACGGCCTGATGATCTCGGTAACTCTGTTTCAGCTCGTTGTAATGGCGATTGTCATTATCCTGCTGAAAACAGTTCTTTCAAAAAAGAAAACGTAGCCTTTTGTAAAAAGTCTCACAGAGTTTTTACCTGCAAGGGATACTCGGCATCCATAAAGCAGCAAAGCTGTTAACGGCAGCCCAATCGCGCCGCTGCGGTGCAAAGCCAAATTGTCTGCTATCAGCGGACAACCAGAGTACAGAACGCAGAGAATCCTTTTCGAAAAAAGCCGCCCATCGGGCGGCTTTTCCTTATTGATGTGCATCACAGCGGTTTGCTGTACATTTCCTCGACCGCGCCCAGGGCGGGACGCCTCCTTCCACTCGGCTCAAAGCCGAACGATTTATAGAATTGAATCGCCCGTGTATTGTTCTCGAACACCCAGAGCACGAGCTTTTCATATCCTGCTTTTTTGACATCTGCAAGCACACGTTCCATCATTGCTCGACCGTATCCCTTGCGCCAGTTTTCCTGAAGGGAATGAAGGCAGATCAACTCAGCATAGCCCGCCATGTTTGCGTCCCGTGCAACGCTCCACCAAGCGATGCAGTGCGGCTTGCCATCCAATTCCATAAGGTAACCGTTCCCGAACCCTTCATCCAAAATCCGACGATACATTGCGGCAGTCGATTCCAGCGCGGTACATTCTGCAAGGATATCTGCGGGAACGATCTCCCGGAATGCTGCCTTCCAGCTTTCCGTCTGCACATAGGCAAGACTATCTTCGTCGCCAGGCCGCACATTTCTGATTTGCTCCATCGTTATCCCCTAAAAACGTAATCTGCTTTTAACTTTTGACCCAGTATAGCAGGAACGTGGATGGTGTGCAAGCATTTGAATAAAAAGGAGCACTGCTGAATCAGTGCTCCCATAAATCCATCGCCATGTACTTTTTCGTTTCTTTGAAAGAGAGCTTTTCGTAAAGACGTAGGGCAGTTTCATTGCGTGATAGAACCTTGAGCTCGACGCGGCAGGTGCCGCTCTCCGCTGCAAAGGACTTGAATGCAGAAATGAGCTGTGCGGCACAGCCTTTCCGGCGGTATGCCTCCTCAACGTATAGTGCATCGAGGATCGCAATCGGCTTTGCAAGCATGCCGGAAATTTCGTAGAGAAAACCGTATAAGAAGGCGACGATCTCTCCTTCGTCTTCGATCAGCAGGAGCTTGTGGCCCTCCAAGCCAATCCGGTCGAGATAATTATCGGTGACGACATACGAATCGTTCAAATTGGGATCGTACTGCGCCTCATCATGGATGAGCTTTGTCAGCAGCTCGTCTAAACGAGCTGCATCTGCAGGGGTGGCATCTCTTAACTTCATATGTTGTTGCTCCTTCCTTTATTTTTCCGCGTGAAACTGCCGCATCTTCTCGTTGAGTTTATTGTAGATATGCTCGCGAAACCATTTTTCGCTGCTGGCTTCCACCGCGCCCTCGGGCGTGAACCATTTCACGCCGCTGTTCTCGTCGGGCTTGACCGTGAGATTATCTGTGTCATCCGCAATGAGAAGGTATGTTACATTCAGATGCAGGTGCGAGGAGACGTACTTCCCGCGCTTGACATGACCGTCGACGGTCAGCACCTCAAGCGAGAAAATGTCCTCGCTCGCCGGACGGACGTTTTTCACGCCGCTCTCCTCGCAGACCTCCTTGAGCGTGACGGCGAGCAGGTCCTCTTCCCCATCGGCGTGCCCACCGAGCCACGACCACGAATCGTAGATATTGTGATACGCCATCAGCACGCGGTCGAATCGCTCGTTGACGACCCAGGCCGACGCCGTCATGTGCGCCAGGGCATTTTCCCGCGTGAACACATCCTCAAACGCGCGTAAGCAGTCGAGGATCACTCCCCTGTCCCGCTCCTCCTGCTCATTGTACGGCCGGTAATTCTCAATTTGCGTCAAAATATCCATCGTTACCCTCAATATATTTTCGCGCCCGCAGGCGCAAAAGCCTCGCAGAGTTTGCGCCGCGCACGGCGCAAATAAATTTAAATCATTTTTCTGACGACATGCGCGTCAGAAAAATTCTTTGCACGTAGTGAGTGTCGAGTTGTCCGCTTACGCGGACAGCTCGGCACAGAACGAAGTGAAACTTTTTCAAAAGCGAGGGGCTTTGCCCCTCGCTTTTGAGTCATAACCAGCTGCAATCGCTTTCCTTCTTCGGCGTGCGGCTCATCAGAACGCCGATGAGCGGCGCGGCGCTCTTGCCCTCGTAGAGGACCTCGTACACTGCCGTCGAGATCGGCATCTCTACGCCATAGCGCTGCGCGAGCTCATGCGCGCTGCGCGCGGCGTAATAGCCCTCGACGACCGCGCCGACCTCATCCATGGCCTCCTGCGCGCTCTTGCCCTGACCGATCAGGATGCCCGCGCGATGGTTGCGTGAGTGCATCGACGTACACGTGACGATGAGATCGCCCATGCCGGCAAGACCGGCGAGCGTCTCCTTGCGCCCGCCCATGCACTCAGCCAGGCGCGAGATCTCACTCAGCGCGCGGGTGATGAGCAGCGCACGGGTGTTGTCGCCCATACCGCAGCCGTCGCTGATGCCGCAGCACAGTGCCGCGACGTTCTTGAGCGCGCCCGCAAGCTCCACGCCGACGACGTCGTCGTGCGTGTAGACGCGGAAGACCTCGTTCATGAACGCGCGCTGCACGGCCTCGGCGCTCGCCTGATCGGCGGACGCCGCCACACAGCCCGTCGGCAGACGGCGCGCGACCTCCTCGGCGTGCGAGGGGCCGGAGAGCACTGCGATACGATAGCCCTCGCCGCATTCCTGTGCGATGATCTCGCTCATGCGCAGGTGCGTTCCGCGCTCAATGCCCTTCGTGAGCGAGACGAGCAGCGTGCCTTTTTTCAGGTGCGGCGCAGCCTCATGCGCAACGGAGCGCAGTGCAAACGACGGCGACGCGAAGACGGCCATCTCCGCATTTTGGAGCACCGCTAAGTCGCTCGTGACGGCGATGCGCTCGGGAATGCGCACACCTTTGAGTAAAGGATTTTCCCTTGTCTTATCCAGCAATTCCGCCTTTTTCGGGTCGTGCGACCAGAGCGCGACGGTATGGCCGTTGTCCGATAACAGCATCGCGGCGGCGGTGCCCCAGCCGCCCGAGCCAAGCACTACAATGTTCATTCGTCCTCCCCCGGCTTGGGCGCGTTCACATGGAAATGGAACTTGCTCTCCGTACCGCTTAAGAGTCTTTTGATGTTGCTGCGGTGCGCCCACAGCACAAGAAGCGAAATGCACGTGCCGAGCACTGTGCAGGCCGTGTTATGGAACACGAAATACGTGGTAAACGGCAGGCTGACCGCCGCGGCGACCGAGCCGAGCGACACATAGCGCGTCGTGAGCCACAGCACAACGAACGCACCCCATCCGACGAGCGCGATGCGCCAGTCGAGAAGCAGCAGCAGCGTGCCGCTGCACAAAATGCCCTTGCCGCCCTTGAAGCCGTAAAACACCGGAAACATATGGCCAATGACGCAGAACAGTGCGCCGAAATACTTGCCCGCGGCGCCCCAGCCGAGAAGATAGCCCAGGAAATAATTGCCCAGCAGCACCGCGCCGACAGCCTTGAGCATGTCGAACGCGATGACCATGGGCGCGCACTTCGCGCCGTAATTGCGGTAAAAATTCGTCAGCCCCGCGTTGCCGCTGCCATGGCGGCGCACGTCGTCATGGTAGAAAATGTGCGACGTCGCGATCGCGCCGTTGATGCAGCCCAAAAGATACGACAGCACCGCAACGGCGACCGGTGCGCCATACAGCACTACTGCTGCGAACGTAGTGACCTCATCAGGATAAATTCCCATCAGTCTTCCTTATCCCCCTTTTCGCGAATCGACATGATGACCGGCGTGCCCTCCAGTCCAAAGACGTTGCGGATGCAGTTTTCAAGGTAGCGCTGGTAGGAGAAATGGAAGAGCTTGCGCTCGTTGCAGAACACGACAAAGTGCGGAGGGCAGACGCCGACCTGTGTCATGTAATAGATCTTCAGTCTGCGGCCACGGTCCGTCGGCGGCTGCACGCGCGTCTGCGCGTCGGCCAGAATGTTGTTGAGCATGCCGGTCGAAATGCGCATGCAGGACTGGTTGTGCACGTAGTTGATCATCTCAAAAAGGCGCGGCACACGCTGGCCCGTCGCCGCCGAGATGAAGAGGATCGGCGCATAGGTCATGTAGGAGAGGTCACGGCGGATGTCGTCGCGCATCTTGTCCATGGTCTTGCCGTCCTTTTCGACAAGATCCCATTTGTTCACGACGATGATGCAGGCCTTGCCCGCCTCGTGCGCGAGGCCCGCGACCTTCGTATCCTGCTCGGTCACGCCCTCCTGCGCGTCGATCATGATGAGGCACACGTCCGCGCGGTCGATGGCCATCGTGGCGCGCAGCACGCTGTAGCGCTCGATCACGTCGTCGACCTTCGACTTTTTGCGCATGCCGGCGGTGTCGATGAAGACATACTTGCCCTGCTCGTTTTCAAAGTACGAGTCGATGGCGTCGCGCGTCGTGCCCGCAACATTGCTGACGATCATGCGCTCGGTGCCGAGAATGCGGTTCGTCAGCGACGACTTGCCGACGTTGGGTTTTCCGATGATGGCGACCTTGATGACGTCCTCATCCTCTTCCTCGTCATCCTCGGGCGGGAAATAGTGTAAGCACGCGTCGAGCAGGTCGCCCGTGCCGTGGCCGTGCACGGCGGAAACGGCGATGGGATCGCCGAGGCCTAAATTGTAGAACTCATAAAAATCGGGGTCGACCCGTCCGGTCGAGTCCATCTTGTTGACCGCCAGCACGATGGGCTTGCGGGATCGCAGCAGCATATTCGCGACCTCCTGATCGGAAGCCGTCAGGCCGGTCTTCACATCCGTCAGGAAAATGATGACGTCCGCGTGCTGAATGGCGATCTCCGCCTGCTCGCGCATGAACGACAAGATCTGATCGTCCGTGCGCGGTTCGATACCGCCGGTGTCCACCAGACGGAATTTGCGGCCGCACCACTCGCTCTCGCCGTAGATGCGGTCGCGCGTGACGCCCGGCGTATCCTCGACGATGGAGAGCCGCTGGCCGATGAGCTTATTAAACAGCATGGACTTGCCGACATTCGGCCGTCCAACGATCGCAACCAAAGGTTTCATCTCTCTGCCTCCTTTATTCCAAAGCGGCGCGCGATCGCACCGCTCTTTATCGCAAAGCAAAATATTACAAATACAGTATAACCGAATTTTCGAGGTTACGCAAGGCTAACCTTCTCTTGCGGCATAAGAAAAAGCTGAGTGGAGTTCCACTCAGCTTTTCTTAACGATTTTTGTTCCGAATCAATTATTCGGCTGCGACCTTGGACTCGATGACCTTGACCTGACGGCCGTTGTAGGTACCGCATTCCGGGCACATTCTGTGAGGCTGGTGCAGAGCGCCGCACTTCGGGCACGCAACGAGCGCGGGAGCGGTGAGCTTCCAGTGAGAAGAACGTCTCTTATCACGTCTCTGACGGGATACTTTCCCCTTGGGGACTGCCATGTTGACACCTCCTTAAAGTTAAGCTGAATGAACAGCGAATTTATTGTTCCAAAAGCTTTGCGAGGGCTGCTAATCTGGGGTCGACTTCCTTTTTGCAGCGGCACTTCTCATAGTTGAGGTTGACGCCGCAGCCAGAACACAAGCCCCTGCAATCCTCGCGGCAAAGGGTCTTGCTTGGCATATTGAGGATGAACGTCTCCCGCGCCAGCTCGCTGAGATCAACGGTTCCGTTGTCCAGCAGCAGGATATCGTCGTTGTCGTCTTCCTCCAGCTCCTCAGCGAGCAGACACTCGAACGGGACCTTGTACGGAAGATCAAACGGCGCTCCGCAGCGATCGCACACGGCGGAAAGCGTTGTAGTCAGGTCAAACTGCAACCGCAGCATCCCCGCAATGTTCTCTACCTGCCCTACCACTGAGACCGGCCGAACCGCAGGACACACGCCGCCGAAGTCCACATCAGAAAAGTCCTCTGTAAAGTCAAAGGGAATTCTGCCTCCGGGGGTGTTAATGATACGTTTTACATCTAAAACCATGCTACACCTCGCAATGACACGAGTGATATTATAGAGGACGTTTTCTCGATTGTCAAATACTTTTTTCACGGTTGCGGCAAAAATTTTGACAGGATTTCTTTACTTTTTTTGCCCGCTATCGTACAATAGCAGAAAATCGCGCGCTGCGCAAGCGGAGGTGCCGCCCATGCGGGAGTTTCACATCGGAAAAAATGACGAAAATCAGCGGCTTGACCGCTTTCTCGGCAAGGCCATCCCCCTGCTCCCCGCGTCGCTCGCGCAGAAGTACATCCGCCTAAAGCGCATCAAGGTCAACGGCGCGCGCGCCCAGCGCGACCAGAAGCTCGTCGCGGGCGATATTTTACAGTGCTACATCAACGATGAGTTTTTCGAGTCGCCGAGCGAGGAAAACGTCTACCTCACGATCACGACGCCGCGGCTCAAGATCGTCTACGAGGATGAGAACATCATGCTGCTCGACAAGCCCGCGGGAATGCTTGCCCACGCCGACGAGCACGAGAAAGTCAATACGCTCGTCAACCACATGCTCGCCTACCTCTATCAAAAGCGCGAGTGGCGGCCACGCGAGGAGAACGCCTTCACCCCCGCCCTCTGCAACCGCATCGACCGCAACACTGGCGGCATCGTCATCGCGGCGAAAAACGCTGAAGCGCTGCGCATCCTGAACGACAAGATTCGCGACCGCGAGATCGCCAAATACTATTTATGTATCGCCCTCGGCCGCGTCGAGCCGCCGAAGGGCCGCATCGAGTGCTTTCTCAGAAAGGACGAGAAGAGCAACACCGTCCGCGTTTACCACCGCCCCGTGCCGGACGGCCGCAGCGCGATCACCTTATACCAAACGCTCCAGACGCGCGGCGAGCTGTCGCTTCTGGAGGTCGAGCTGCTCACGGGCCGCACGCATCAGATCCGCGCGAGCATGGCCGACCTCGGCCATCCCCTGCTCGGCGACGGCAAATACGGCGTCGGCAGCGTGAACCGCAAATATGGCGAAACGCATCAGGCGCTCTACTCCTACCGCCTGTGTTTCGACTTCCCCACCGATGCGGGCATTCTCGAATACCTGCGCGGGCAGGAATTTCAGGTGGACGAGGTCCCGTTTCAAAAGAAGTACTTTGGTTAAATCCCACAAGCGGAGAGCTGCAACTGGCTCTCCGCTGTTTTATTTTTCAAAAGTTCAAAATATTGAACTTTTTGTTAAATATACTCTTGCAATTTTGCGCGCTGTGTGTATAATGATTTCGGTTTAGCAAAAACTGACCAAAAGTTTAGTATATCAAACGAGGAGGCATGTGCATGGACATCGGCAATAAGATCAAGCAGCTGCGAACGCGACAGGGACTAACTCTGGAGGAGCTTGCCAGCCGAAGCGAGCTCACGAAGGGGTTCTTGTCCCAGTTAGAGCGCGACCTCACCTCCCCCTCGATCGACTCGCTCAGCGATATCCTCGAGGCCCTCGGCACCAACCTCTCGGAATTCTTCCAGGAGGATAAAAACGACCAGTTTGTCTTCCGCTACGAAGACTTTTTCGTCGACGAGCGCGAGAACTGCACCGTCAACTGGATCGTTCCCAACACGCAGAAAAACCAGATGGAGCCCATTTTATTGGAACTTCCCGCCGGCGGCGAATCGTTCGAGGTCGAGCCGCACAACGGCGAGGAGTTCGGCTACGTGCTTGACGGCAGCGTCATTTTAGAGTGCGACGGCGAACGCAGCGTTGTGCGCCGCGGCGAAACGTTCTATCTCCACGGCAGAACGTTCCACTACCTCAAAAATGAACGCAAGACCACCGCGCGCATCCTCTGGGTCTGCACGCCCCCGCTTTTCTAATTACTACATCATGATTTAAGTGAGGATATCGGAACATGGCTGAAGAAAAGAAGAAGCTTATCCAATTCAAGAACATCGTCAAGAGCTTTGAGGACGGACAGGTCGTTCTCAAGGGCGTCTCTCTTGACATTTACGAAAATGAGTTCGTCACGCTGCTCGGCCCCTCTGGCTGCGGCAAGACGACACTGCTGCGCATCCTCGGCGGCTTTTTGCAGCCGAGCGAGGGCAAGGTACTCTTCGACGGCGAGGACATCGTCAATATCCCGCCCTACAAGCGCGAGATCAACACCGTCTTCCAGAAGTATGCCCTCTTCCCCCACATGGACGTGTACGACAACATCGCCTTTGGCTTGACGCTCAAAAAGGAGCCGAAGGACGTCATCGAGCAGAAAGTCATGCGTATGCTGCGCCTTGTGAGCCTTGAGGACTATGCCCACCGCAACGTGACCGAGCTCTCCGGCGGCCAGCAGCAGCGCATCGCCATCGCCCGCGCGCTCGTTAACGAGCCAAGCGTGCTGCTGCTCGACGAGCCGCTCGGCGCGCTCGACTTAAAGCTCCGCAAGGAGATGCAGCAGGAGCTCAAATACATCCAGCAGGAGGTCGGCATCACGTTCATCTTCGTCACGCACGATCAGGAAGAGGCACTGACGATGTCCGACAAGATCGTCGTCATGAATGCGGGTGAAATTCAGCAGATCGGTACGCCGACCGAAATCTACCGCACCCCCGTCAACGAATTCGTCGCCAAGTTCATCGGCGAGACGAACATCATCGACGGCGTCATGCTTGAGGACGACCTCGTCATGTTCGAGGACAAGAAGTACGCCTGCCGTGCCCGCGGCTACAATAAGAACGAAAAGGTCGACGTCGTCATCCGCCCCGAGCACCTCGACATTGTCCCGCGTGCCGAGGGTATGCTCAAGGGCACGGTCAAGTCTCAGCTTTTCAAGGGCATGCACTATGAAACCGTGGTCGAAACGCGCGTCGGTACGTCCATCACCGTGAAGATGCAGGTCTCGCAGGACCGCCCTGTCTACAACGAGGAAAAGGGCGAGAAGATCAGTGCGAACGCCTTCCTTCTGGACGTGGAGGACGTCGAAGAGCTCGACGATGCCAAGGTCGTCGCCCTCGCCTCTGCCGAGGCGTGGGACGCCGAGACCGAGGAGCCCATCTCCATCAAGACCGTCGAATACGACATCAAGCCCGAGACCGGCAACTACACTGTGACCTTTGCCACCGCGAACGACACGTCTATCACCGTCAAGGTGCTCGTCGTAGCGCAGAACCGCGTCGAGAGCAAGGTCTATCAGGAAGAAATTTACGCGATGAACTTCTTCAAAAAGGTCGAGGACATTCAGGAGAGCATCGCGCTCGACACCGACCTTGAGACCTGGGCCAGCGCGTCGGCGTGGTCCCTCGAAGACGGCGAGCAGGTCGAGATCACGGACGTCAAGTACGACTTCGACCCCGAGACCATCACCCCGGGCGTTTACGATGTGACCTTCTCCACCGAGGGCTATGAGTACAAGGTCTCCACCACCCACGCCTTTGAAGAGGGCGAGCAGGTCGGCCTTGTCTTCCGTCCCGAGGACATCCACGTGATGAAGAAGGAGGGCCAGTGGTGAAGCGCTTTCGTTCCATGACTTACCCGTATATCGCGTGGATCATCGCGATCATCGTGGTGCCGATGCTTCTGATCGTGCTCTATGCCTTTACGACCTCCGGCAACTCGGTGCTGACATTCCAGTTCACCTTTGAGAACTTTGCCCGCTTCGTCACGGACAAGGTCTTTATGGATGTGTTGCTGCGCTCGCTCTATATCGCGCTCATCACAACGCTCATCTGCGTTGCGCTCGGCTACCCCATCGCCTACGTCATCGCGCAGCGCGGCGGCCGCAGCAACACGATCCTAATTCTGCTCATCACCATGCCGACCTGGGTCAACATGCTGGTGCGCACCTATGCTTGGATGGGCATTTTGCAGGACGAGGGCATCTTCAACACGATCCTTTCGTGGTTCGGCATCGGCCCCGTGTCGATGATCCACACGAGCTTTGCCGTCATCCTCGGCATGGTCTATAACTTCATTCCCTTTATGATCCTGCAGATCCACACGTCCCTTGCCAAGATGGACAAGAGCCTTTTGGAAGCCGCCAACGACCTCGGTGCAACGCCGGTGCAGGCATTCCTGCGCGTGACGCTGCCGCTCTCGCTCCCCGGCGTGATCTCCGGCATCACGCTCGTGTTCCTGCCCGCGGTGTCGAGCTTCTTCATTCCGAAGCTTCTCGGCGGCGGACAGTACGTCCTCGTCGGCAACATCATTGAAACGCAGTTCCTCACCACTGGCGACTGGAACTTCGGCTCGGCCATCTCGCTCATCATGGCGGTCATCATCATGATCTCGATGTGGCTGACGCGCAAGGCGGACGTTCAGGTCGCCTCGCAGGGAAAGGAGTGAGAAGCGCATGAAAAAGAAAACCTCTGTCGGCTCGAAGATCATCCTGACGCTCACGATGCTCTTCTTCTACCTCCCCATCCTCTATATCATTATCTTTTCGTTCAACGATTCCCGCTCGCTGACGAAGTTCAGCGGCTTCTCGCTGCGCTGGTATGAAAAGATGTTCGCCGATTCGACGATGATGGAGGCTGTGCTCTACACAGTCATCATCGCCGTCATCGCGACGGTCGTCGCGACAGTCGTCGGCACGATCACGGCCATCGGCCTTTCTAAATCCCGCAAGGTTGTGCAGAAGATGGTCGAGCGCATCAACGACCTGCCCGTGATGAACCCCGATATCGTCACGGCCATCTCACTTCTGATGTTTTTCAGCGTCCTCACGGTCAAAAAAGGCTTCGGCACGCTGCTCATCGCGCATATCATGTTCTGTATCCCCTACGTGATGCTCTCCGTTACGCCGAAGCTCCGCTCGCTCGACCCTAACCTGATCGATGCAGCGATGGACCTTGGCGCAACGCCGTTCCAGGCGCTCGCGAAAGTCATTGTGCCGCAGATCAAGCCGGGTATCGTCTCCGGCGCACTCATTGCGTTCACGATGAGCTTTGACGACTTCGTCATCTCGTACTTCACGACGGGCAACGGCGTCAACAACATTTCGATTTTGGTCTACACGATGTCCAAGCGCGTGAACCCGTCCATCAACGCCCTTTCTACCATTGTGATTCTTCTCATTACGCTGGTGCTCGGCGTCGTGAACATCGTGCCGATCGTGCGCGAAAAGCGCGAAAAGGACGGCAAGTCCTCCCGCGCCGTGAGCCGCAAGGCCATGGCGGCTGTTGCCGCCGTGCTGGTGCTGGCCGTTGTCGGCGGCACCGTGGGCGCGAGCCTTTCCCAGCAGCACAAGAGCGCCGCGGCTGTCGAGAAGTACGGCAGCAACGTTTTGAAGCTCTATCTCCCCGGCGAGTACCTCGGCGAGAATGTCATCTCCGACTTTGAAAAGCAGTACGGCGTGCGCGTCATCGTCGAGAACTTCGACTCCAACGAGATGATGTACACCAAGCTCATGGCCGGCGACCGCTACGATGTCATCATTCCGTCCGACTACATGATCGAACGCCTGATGAACGAGGACTTCCTCCAGCCGCTTGACAAGAGCATGATCCCCAACATGGAGAACATGTCCGATGCCGTGCTCGGTATGAGCTATGATCCTGACAACACGTACTCCATCCCCTACTTCTGGGGCAGCGTCGGTCTCGTCTACAACCACGAGAATGTCGACCCTGCCGTCATCGAGAGCGAGGGCTGGGAGGTCCTGCGCAACACCGACTACGCCGGTCACATCTACATCTACGATTCCGAGCGCGACTCGTTTATGATGGCGTTCAAGGCGCTGGGCTACTCGATGAACACCGAGGACCCCAACGAGATCAACGACGCCTATGAGTGGCTCCTGCAGATGAACAACACCATGTCCCCCGTCTACGTGACCGACGAGGTCATCGACGGCATGATGAACGGCTACAAGGACATCGCCGTTGTCTACTCCGGCGACGCGGCCGTGGTGCTTGATGAAAACGAAGACATGAGCTTCTATATGCCCTCCCAGGGCACGAACATCTGGTGCGATGCCATGGTCATTCCCCAAAATGCCGAGAATCCCAAGCTCGCCCACGAGTTCATCAACTACATGCTCACCTATGAAGCCGCGTTTGACAACACCGAAACGGTGGGTTATACTTCTCCCAACGCGGAAGTGTTTGAAGAGATGACCTCGTCTGAGGATCTCTACGCGGACAATGCCGCCTACCTTCCCCGCAGCGGCTACGACAAGGACGAGATGTTCCACGACAACCAGACCCTCATGCGCGAGCTGAGCAAGCTCTGGATCAAGGTCAAAGCTGCCAAGTAATATCGTAAAGGAGTTTTTTAAGATGAAAATCGGAGATACTTTTACCGTCAAGAAAGTTGTCACGGAAGACATGACCGCTGCCGCGCTCGGCAGCGGCGGTCTGCCGGTGTTTGGCACGCCGTATCTCGTCGCGATGGTCGAAAACGCCGCCTTCACCTATCTCCAGCAGGAGCTGCCCGAGGGTAAGAGCACCGTCGGCACCAAGGTCGAGGTTTCCCATGTCTCCCCCTCGCCCGTCGGCATGGAGATCACCGTCACCGTCGAGGTCACGGATATTTCCGCAAACGGCAAGATGGTCGACTTCAAGGCCACCGCGACCGACACCGCCGGCCTCATCGGCGAGGGCACGCACCAGCGCGCCGTCATCACCGTGGATCGCTTCATGGACAAGTGCCAGGCCAAGCTCGGCTGATTTTGTAAGGAGGAACCCTGATGCATTATTCGGGAGCCGTTTACCGTCCCCCCAGCGAGGCACGCAGCCTCATCGTGCAGTGCACGCTCGGGTGCAGCCACAACAAATGTGCGTTCTGCACGATGTACAAGGACAAAAAGTTCTCCATCAACCCCATTGAGCAGGTGCTCTCCGACCTCGACGAGGCACGCGCCTACGGGCGCTACATCGAGAAGATCTTTTTAGCCGACGGCGACGCGCTGATCCTGCCGATGGACTATCTTCTGACCGTTCTCGACTATATCCGCGACCACTTCCCTACCTGCAAGCGCGTTGCGGCTTACGCAACGACCAAGGCCATCATGCGCAAGACAGACGACGAGCTGCGTACGCTGCGCGAGCACGGCCTCGGCATCGTGTATATCGGCCTTGAGAGCGGCAACGAAGAGCTTCTCAAAAAGTTCTGCAAGGGCGTTACTGCCGAGGAGATCGTCTTAAACGCCATCCGCTGCAAGCAGGCGGGCATCGCCACCTCCGTCACGGCCATCAACGGCATGGCGGGCGCGAACGGCGACTGGCAGGCCCACGCCATCGACACGGCGAAGGCCGTTTCCCGCATGAAGCCCGACTATATCGCGTTTTTGACGCTTCGCGTCTACTCGGGCACGCCGCTGCACGACTGGATCGAGCGCGGCGAGTTCCAGATGATGGATCCGCCCGAGCTGATGCGCGAAACACGCCTCTTTTTGGAGCACATCGACTCCGACGGCAGCGTCTTCCGCTCGAACCACGCGTCCAACTACCTCCCCCTCGGCGGCACGCTCAACCGCGACCGCGAGGCGCTGATCCACACGATCGACGAAGCGCTCGACGGCAAGGTTAGACTTCGCCGCGCCGTCGAACTGGGACTGTAAAACCTAAAAATAGAACCTGCCGCAAGGCAGGTTTTATTTTTGCGTTTTGCCCTAAAGGGTGAAGGGGTTCCCCGCACCGTGCGGGGTGCGAAAAAAGGGGGATATTCTCTCACGTGAGAGAATATCCCCCTTGAACCCC
>OGLV01000056.1_pt1 | contig 52894 bp, 53 predicted proteins | sample 1572851 | NCBI WGS metagenome assembly OGLV01 (sample SAMEA2582005, study PRJEB24529) | metagenome | biome: Human gut stool | place: China | collected 2011
ATAGACGCTCCGTAAAGGACGATATCTGTGTCGGCCCGGCTGCGCCAGTTCCCAAGCGTTTTTTGGCGAGGTCATCTTTCTCCCGCCAGTTTGAATACGAAAGGAATCATCTTTCATGGCAAAGAAGAAAACAGAAGAGAAAACCGTCCATCGTCCCGCCGATCCCAACGTCATGGGGCTGCGGGGGACGGTGGTGGAGCAGCCCATCACCCGCACACTGGACGAGAACTATATGCCCTACGCCATGAGCGTCATCGTCTCCCGGGCCATTCCGGAGATCGACGGCTTCAAGCCCTCCCACCGGAAGCTGCTGTACACCATGTACAAGATGGGGCTGCTCACCGGCGGGCGCACCAAGTCCGCCAACATCGTGGGCCAGACCATGCGCCTCAACCCCCACGGGGATCAGGCCATCTACGAGACCATGGTGCGTCTGGCCAAGGGAAACGAGTCGCTGCTGCACCCCTTTGTGGACAGCAAGGGCAACTTCGGCAAGGTTTATTCCCGTGACATGGCCTATGCCGCCAGCCGCTATACCGAGGCAAAGCTGGCCCCCATCTGTGCCGAGCTGTTCCGGGATCTGGACTGTGACGCCGTGGACTTCGTGGACAACTATGACAACACCACCAAGGAGCCTACCCTGCTGCCCACCACCTATCCCAACGTGCTGGTGTCGGCCAATCAGGGCATCGCCGTGGGCATGGCCTCGCAGATCTGCGGCTTCAATCTGGCGGAGGTGTGCGACACCACCGTTGCCCTGCTGAAAAATCCCGACCACGACATCGCCTCCACCCTGCTGGCGCCGGATTTTCCCACCGGCGGACAGCTGGTGTGCGACCCGGCGGAGCTGGCGGAAATTTACCGCACCGGCCGGGGCGGCGTCAAGGTCCGGGCCCGCTGGCGCTATGACAAGAAGGAGAATCTCATCGAGATCTTCGAGATCCCCTACTCCACCTCCATCGAGGTGATCCTGGACAAGGTGGCGGAGCTGGTGAAGGCCGGCAAGGTCAAGGAGATCAGCGATATGCGGGACGAGTCGGACCTCAGCGGCCTGAAGCTCACCATCGACCTCAAGCGGGGGGTGGACCCGGAGAAGCTGATGCAGAAGCTGTATAAGCTGACGCCTTTGCAGGACACTTTCAGCTGCAACTTCAACATCCTCATCGCCGGGATGCCCCGTGTGCTGGGAGTCAAGGCCCTGCTGGAGGAGTGGATCGCATGGCGCACGGAGTGTGTGCGGCGGCGGGTGTACTTCATCCTCTCCCGCAAGAAGGAGAAGCTGCATCTGCTGCTGGGTCTGAAGCGCATCCTGCTGGACATCGACAAGGCCATCGCCATCATCCGGGAGACGGAGGAGGAGGCCGAGGTCATCCCCAACCTGATGATCGGCTTCGGCATCGACGAGAAGCAGGCGGAGTACGTGGCGGAGATCAAGCTCCGCAACATCAACAAGGAGTACATCCTCAAGCGGGTGCAGGAGACGGAGAGCTTGCAGAGAGAGATCCAGGATCTGGAGGACACCCTGGTAAAGCCCGCCCGCATCCGCAGGATCATGGTGGAGGAGCTGACGCAGGTACGCAAGAAGTACGCCCAGCCCCGGAAAACCGAGATCATTTACAGCCATGAGGTGGAGGAGTATCGGGAGGAGGAGCAGGTGGAGGATTATCCCGTCACCGTGTTCCTGTCCCGTGAGGGATATTTCAAGAAGATCACGCCCCAGTCCCTGCGGATGAGCGGCGAGCAGAAATACAAGGAGGGCGACGGCCCCGGCCAGCAGGCGGAGGCCACCAATGCCGCCGAGGTCATGTTCTTTACCGACCGGTGTCAGGTCTACAAGACCCGCCTCAGCGAGTTCGGGGACAGCAAGGCCTCGGTGCTGGGAGACTATCTGCCGGCGAAGCTGGGCATGGACGAGGGCGAGAGCGTGGTCTATATGGTGCTGCCGGGGGATTACAGCGGGCATCTGCTGTTCTTCTTTGAAAACGGCAAGGCTGCCCGTGTGGAGATGAAGGCCTACGCCACCGTTTCCAACCGCCGCAAGCTCACCGGGGCCTACTCCGACAAGAGCAGGCTGGTGGCCATTCTGCCGCTGGCGGAGGATCGGGAGCTGACGCTGCTGTCCACGGAGCCCAGAGCGCTGATCTTCCACACGTCCCTGCTGCTGCCCAAGGCCACCCGCTCCACACAGGGCGTGGCGGTCATGACCCTGAAGCCCAAATACCAGCTGCAGCGAGTCTGCACGCCGGAGGAGTCCGGTATCGTGAATCTCCCCCGCTATCGGGCCCGCAGCATCCCCGGTACCGGCGCTCTCCTGCGGCCGGAGGACCGGGGCGAGGAGCAGCTGACCCTGCTGTAAGAAAAAAGGAGGAGCCTATGAAACGGAACGTCCTGACGCAGTATCTCATCATCACGGCGTCCTGCGCCCTGTATGCCGTGGGGTTCAACTGGATGTTTGACCCCAACCACATCAGCGTGGGCGGCTTCACCGGTCTGGGGCAGATCATCAACTACCTGCTGCCGGGCCTGCCCATCGGCACCATCGTCATTATCCTCAACGTGCCGCTGTTCGTGCTGGGCTGGCGGTTCATCGGCAAGGATTTCCTGTTCTCCTCCGTCTATGCCACGGCCGTCAGCTCTCTGATGATCGACGGTCTGGCGGCGGTGCATACCTTCAAGCCTATGGAGCCCATTCTGGCCTGTCTGTACGGCGGCGTCATCATCGGCGTCTCCTGCGGCATCATGCTGCGGGAGGGGGCCACCACCGGCGGTACGGAGCTGGCGGCCCGGCTGCTGAAGCTGAAGCTGGAGAGCCTCAGCATCGGTACCCTGTGTCTTGCCATCGACATTCTGGTGACGGTGACGTACGCCCTGATCTTCCGGGATCTGACCCGTGCGCTGTATGGCATGATCTCCCTGTCTCTGATCTCCGTGTCCATCGACAAGGTGGTCTACGGCCCCAATGCCGCCAAGGTGGCCTATATCATCAGCGACTGCCATGAGGAGCTGACCCGCCGCCTGCTGGAGCTGGACCGTGGTGTGACGCTTTTGCAGGGTAAGGGGGCTTACAGCGGCAAGGACAAGCAGGTGATCCTGTGCGCCTGCGCCCGGACACAGATCATCCCCGTGAAGCGGGCGGTGCAGGAGATCGACCCAGACGCCTTTGTCATCGTCTGCGACGCCCACGAGATACTGGGCGAGGGCTTCGGCGTATATGCGCCGGGCGGACTGTAAGGTGCGGCCATGAGAAAACGTGTATGGGCGCTGGCGGCGGCCCTACTGATGCTGCTCCTTACCGGCTGCGGCTCCCTGCTGAACCGGGATTACAGCGTCACCGAGCCCCACAGCTCCAGCTACTACGAGAGCGAGGACCGATCCGTCCTCCGGGCGGAGAGCTATCAGGATCTGGTGAATGCCCTGCTGGTGCTGATCAGCGGCGGGGCCAAGGAGGGAACCATCTGGCTCTACCCCGACGACAGCGGGCTTCCCGCCCCGCAGGCGGCGGAGCGGGCGTGTCTGGAGGTGCAGAAGGAGACGCCGCTGGGAGCCTACGCCGTGGAGTACCTGACCTATACGGTGGACGAGACACCTCGGAACTATGACGCCATCCAGCTGACCGTCGGCTATCGCCGCACGGCGGCTCAGGTGGCGGGCATTGTGCATATCACCAGCACCTCCGCTCTGGGGGATCTGCTGCGGGAGGCCGCACGGAACCACGCTGCGGAGCTGGTGGTGCAGGTGGGCTACTTCGACCATCAGGCGGAGGAGGTCCGCACACAGGTGACGCAGATACAGGCCGAGGTGGAGCCGGAAAGCAAGGAGCCGTGGACGGTGAATTTCTACCCGGATTCGGGGAACGCCGGCATCATTGAGGTGCTGCTGAGTGGCGCAGGGAGCGCAGAGGGTGCAGAACAAAATACAAAAAATGCAAATTAGCGCTTGACAAATCCGAAAAACGCAGGTATAATCAATCTTGCGTTTGCGGGCGTAGCTCATCTGGTAGAGCGCGACCTTGCCAAGGTCGAGGTAGCGAGTTCGAGCCTCGTCGCCCGCTCCAAAAACAGAGAAAACGGCGAACCTCGCCGTTTTCTCTTATCCGGTGACATAGCCAAGTGGTAAGGCAAGGGTCTGCAAAACCCTCATTCCCCAGTTCAAATCTGGGTGTCACCTCCAGAAGTTAGGATTTCAAGCAGAAATGTTTGGAATCCTTTCTTTTTATATTAAATTAGTCGCATTTTTGTGTTTTTCAAGTCCCGGTTTTCTCTGAAAATCGCCCGAAATCTCCGTTTAGGGGAAAGGGTCTGCATTTTTTGCTCTGTTTTCCCTTTGATTTTCCCTTTACAGCAAATCGATCAAGGCCTGTGCTGCTTGGCACAGGCCTTGTTTGTTTTCTTCAGAATACCGCCGTCAGCAGCACATAATAGCCGCAGGCGATGAGAACGGTGAGCAGAAACAGCGGCAGGAGCTTTTTGACCGTGGCGAAGAATGTGACGCCGAAATAGTCCGAGATGATCGCCGTGCAGATGTGCGTGGGGCTCAGCTGACTCGAGGCGAAGCTGACGCTCATCAGCAGCGCCAGCAAAAACGCGCCGCCGTTCGGGATCATGGTGTAGGCCAGCGGGATAAAGGCCGCGGCCGCGGCGCTCGATCCCGCGACCAGCGTGCCGAACGCGTACAGGATCACGAGCACCAGAAACGCCGGAATGGGCAGATGCTCGAAATACGTCGGCAGCACGTCGATCACGCCGCCAAGGATCAAAAGGTCCTTGAAGACATACGTCATCGTAATACCGAGCAGCGACTTTAGGTCAAAGCCCTTGACGAGCGTATCGCGCACCTCCTGCGCGGAGAATTTTTCGACCAGCGCGTTGACGTCCGCGATGACCGCCACGACGGCCCACGTCGGCAGCGAAAACACGATGATCACCGCGATTGCCAGCAGCAGCGACCACAGGCTCCGCAAAAGCAGACGCACGCACTCTTTTTTGCTGCGTCCCGTCTCGCCGACTGTGCGCGGCACGCGGTGCAGATAGACAAGAAAAATCGCCAGAAGCGTCAGCAGCGCCATCGGGAGCATCCATACGAAAAAGGATGAAATGGAAATGCCGCTGATGCTGCACGCCACGATAACGCCCGTGAACGTCGGCACCATAGCCTCGGGAATGTGGCGGAGGTACGTGGCGACCGCCGCCTTTTCATCGTTTTTGAGGTGGTCGCCCGCCATCGTGTCCACCATGCCGCCGCAGATCGTCACGGTGGCGGGGCCCTGCATCAGGCCGATGAACATGCAGGCAAGCGACGTGTTGAGCCTCGGGTCGCGCATTAGTCCATTCATCGCCCGCTGTGCATCCTCGAACCGATGGCGCAGGTCAAGCTCGTAGACAAGCACCGAGATCACGTACATCGCAAGGTTCACTGACCAGACGTCCCAGCCCGTGATCGTGTGCAGCGCCGTCTGCCCCGCCGTGGCGAGCGGCAGACGGAACATCACGATCATCAGGAGTGAACCAAAAATCATCGCAAGATAAAGGGGCAGGCGTTTGTTGAGCAGGGCGAGGATCACCACAAAGATGATCAGAACTTTGATAAGTGCCATGGTGCTGACTTCCTCCCTCCATTTCTCGCGCAAAGCAAGAAAAAGGCCGGGCGGCCACTTTTAGGGTACCGTCCGGCCAAAATGCTATTGCGTAGTGCCTTAGTGCTTCTCTCAGGCCTTCTGCTCTCTCGGCAGCAGGTGGATAGCGTGCTTCGGGCAGTTGGGCGCGCAGATGGTGCAGCCCCAGCACTTGTCCACATCGTAGTGCACCTTGCGGTTGTCGTCCTTGTAGAACGCACCGAAGTTGCAAATCTTCGTGCACTTGCCGCAGTTGACGCACTCGTCCTCGTGCCAGTCGATCTTCCAGTTGGATTCGGGATAGATCAGGCGGGAGCCGGCCTTATAGGCCATCTGCATCGGGAAGCAGCACAGACCGTCGCAGTTGCAGATGAAGCCGTCCTCGCCGTTTTGCATGAGTCCGCTGGCGTTGAACTCGCGCACCTTCTTTTTCATGTCCTCAGGGCTGATGGGCTCGCCCATGCCACGGTCGACCGCGCTGTTCGGCCCGTCGTTCATGTTGACGCACACATTGAGCTTGCGGTCGTGGAAATACTTCTGGCTCTTGCAGTTGCAGGGCACAAGATGGATGCTGCCGTGATGCCCGTCGATGATCTTATCGAACTCCTCAAGCGTCAGATACGTCTGGTTGTGGACATAGACGCCCTCACCGGCGACCTTGGCCTTCACTTGCGGCAGATAGATCGACTGATAAATCTCTGTCTGCCAGTCGTAGAGCGCCTCGATGAGCTCTCGCGGCAGACAGCCGAACTCATAGTACTCAAACTGCGCATAGTAGGAATAGCGGCTGTAGAAGTCGCTGATCTTCCAGGTCGGCTCGTCCGCATCCGTGACCTTGTTGAGTACGTTGCGGGAGTACATGCGGTTGATGAGCACGTAGGGCGACGCGGCCAGGCGGTTCATCTCCATGAGCTTACGCAGCTCCTTTTCCGTCATGGGCTCCTTGCCCATCAGAAGAATGACCTGCCATTCCTCCTCGTGCACCATCAGGTCGGCCACTTCGTCGAACTGCTCGGGCACCCCAAAAAGCTCGTGCGCTTTCTTGCGATCTTCGTCGCTCAGCTTGCTGGTCAGTAAAGACATATCGCTATCTCCTCTTTTTATTGCTTGCCTGATTTCTTATTATATCTGCATTGCCTTTTCGGGGGCGCTATCCTCCGCCCTCCACAGCAATGATACAACGATGTTATGAAGCATTCTTATTTTATCATAATGCTCCGCCGACGAATTATCGTTGAATCCGCAGCGCATCGCCGCCCGCTTCGCCATGCGGGCCGCCCAACGGATTCAACGCTTTTTTCAACGGTAGCTTAGTATAATCTTTTCATGCCAAACGGTCAATCGTTTCTGCGTTATGCACAAAAGTGGCATGAACCGGCAAGCGGCTGTTTCTTTCGCAAAAAAGTGGCTTTTCAGTTTCCGCTTGCCGAAAAAATGTGTAAACTCTTCCGTTTTTGCCACAAAACGCGCAAAAAGCGGCTTGTCATTCCCCCAGCGTTGGCGTATGATGAAAAGATAGGTTGATTCCCCCGCGGAATCTGTCTTTCTCGTATTTGCTTTTTTTACTCTCCCATTCCGTTTCAAGGAGGTTCCCACACAGTGGACGTTTTAATCACCCAAAAGAAAATGACCGACTCCGAAGCCTTCGTCAAGGCCCGCGGCGGCGGCAACCTGATCGGCAAGGCCATGTACGGCGGCGGCAAGATCACGATGAAGCAGCTCTATTTGCAGAGCTTTGAAGTCGTGTTCGACGCCTATTTCAAGCCCGGCCTTGTGGAGCGCTTTTTCACCCGCAAGGGCCAGATGGGCGGCAACTCGCAGAAGATCTGCATGATCGTCGAGGGCACGCGCTGCACGGCGAGCTATCACGAGCAGCCGCTCCCGCTTTACGAAGCCGACCTCGATCCCGACATGTGCCAGGATTCCACCTTCGACAAAGAGAAGATCATCGCCCAGGCCAAGCGCGTCGCCATGCGCATCATGCGCCGCCATTCGGGCCACATCATCACCTCGATGGAGGTCGCGTCCTACCGCCCCTTCTACCGCCCGTACTACGTCGCGTTCTACGGCGAGATGGAGATGGGCAAAAAGGTGCGCTACATCGCCATCGAGGCCGACGGCTACAAGACCGACAACTCCCTGTAAGAGAGCGAAACCCACATTTTAAGAGGTACGATCCGATATGAACACTGTTACGCTTGGCGGTACCGCCACCATCAACGACCTTGTCAGCGTCGCGCGCTTTGGCGCAAAGGTCGCGTTTTCCAAAGAATATGAAGAGCGCGTCAACCACTGCCGCGCCCATGTCGACCGCTTCAGCCACGAGGGCAAGGCCATCTATGGTCTGACCACGGGTCTTGGTGACAACTGGAAGAAGTTCATCCCCGAAAAGGACCGCGAAACGATCCAGCGCAACAACATCTACGCCCACACCTGCGCCGTCGGCGAGCCCATCGCCGAGGAGTGCACGCGCGCAATGATGTTTGTCATGCTCTGCCACTTCGGCTCCGGCCATACGGGCATCCGTTTTGAAACGCTCGCGCTGATCCGCGACATGCTCAACGCGGGCATCAGCCCCATCGTCCCCGGTCATGGCTCCGTCGGCTATCTGACGCTCGAGGGCCACATCGGCATGGTGATGATCGGCGAGGGCAGGGCCACCTATCAGGGCGAAACGCTTGACGGCGCAGAGGCGCTCAAGCGCGCGGGACTCAAGCCCGTCGTGCTTTCTTCCAAAGAAGGCCTTATCCTGCTCTCCGGCACCACGTCCGTCACCGCGTTCGCGTCGCTTGCGATCTATGACGCGCAGACGCTCAGCCTGACGGCAGACATTGCGGGCTCTTTCACGCTCGAGGTGCTCAAGGGCACGCTGATGGCTATGGACGAGCGCCTGATGGCCGTGCGCCCGCACCCCGACCAGATCAACACCGCGGCCAACATCCGTGCCATTTTGAAGGACAGCCCCATGCTTGAACGTTACCGTGGCCACCGCGTGCAGGACGCGCTGTCCATCCGCTGCATGCCGCAGCTCCACGGCCCGGTCAAAAAGGCCGTCAAGGACGCGCAGGCGACGCTCGCTATCGAGCTCAACTCGTCCGTCGACAACCCGCTCATCTTCGATGAAGAGGACGGCGGCGCGGTCGCGCTGATGGGCTGCAATGCCGACGGCACCTATGCTGGTATGGCGTCCGACAACCTCTGCATCGCGATCACGGATCTGTGCAAAATGAGCAACAGCCGCATCGACCGCCTGCTCAACAGCTTGGTGAGCGAGCTGCCGGCGTTCCTCAACAAGAACGCCGACTTCAACAATGGCCTTATGATGATCCAGTACGCCTCCGCGGGTCTTCAGGGCGAGCTGCGCATCCTTGCGCACCCCGCCGTGGTCGACAACCTGACCACCTGCGCCAACCAGGAGGACTATGTCAACATGGGCTACAACGCTGCCAAGAAGGCCTATGACTCGATGCACCTCGCCAAGTATATCCTCGCCGCCGAGCTCATCTGCGACGGTCAGGCGCTCGACTGCTACGAGGACAAGCGCTGCGCCAAGGGCACGCAGGCCATCTACGATCTGCTCCGCAGCAAGGTGCCCGAAATGGACAACGACATGCCCCTCACGCCGTATCTCGAGGCCGTCGCCCAGCAGATCATCGACCGCGCGTATATCCGCACCGTGGAAGCAAGCGTCGGCGAGTTGAAGTTCTAAAGGAGAATGCCATGAGCGAGCACGAACACGTCCATGAGCACGGCCACGAGCACCCCCATGTGCACGGGCATGTCCATGACCCCGAGCAGACGAAAAAGATCAGCAACCGCCTTGCGCGTGCCATCGGGCATCTCGAATCCATCAAAAAGATGGTGGAGGACGACCGCGACTGCTCCGAGGTGCTGATCCAGCTCGCCGCGGTGGAGTCCGCTATCCGCTCGACCAGCCGTCAGATTTTGCGCAACCACATGGATACCTGCGTCACCGCCGCCATCCAGCAAAATGACGAGGAGACGCTCTCCGAGCTTTACCGCGCGATCGACGAGCTTCTAAAATGACAAGTGAAAAAACGTCCAGCTGAATATCAGCCGGACGTTTTTTATTGGAATGTTCTTCCTTTTGCATAGCGGGCAAAAATGCGCGCAAACTAAGCGCGGCAAATGCCAAAACAATTTTTTGGGAGGACAAATCCATGACCGATCATACCAATAACGGCTGCTCCTGCACGCCCAACACCTCTATTCGCTGCGCCGTGACCAACTGCGCCAACCACTGCAAGGACGCCCAGTACTGCGGTCTGAACGCCATCCAGGTCGGCACGCACGAGGCCAACCCCACCATGGACCAGTGCACCGACTGCCAGAGCTTCAAGAAGCAGTAATTTTTGCAGCCGCCCCTTAAGGCGGCCGCTACATAGCATCGAAAAAGGCGGTGACAGCATGACGGAAAAGGGCAAATACCGCGTCTGCGGCGCGCTCGCGGGCACGGTGAACGGCTTATTCGGCGGGGGCGGCGGCATCCCGCTCGCGTTTTTGCTGCGCTCGTGGGCAAAACTCTCCGACAAGACGGCGCTTGCGACCTGCGTGGCTGTCATCTTCCCGTTCTGCCTTGTGTCGGTGCTCGTGTATGCGTTCCGCGGCGTGCTGCCGCTCGGAGAGGCGCTCCCCTACCTTGTCGGCGGGCTTGCAGGCGGATGGATCGGCGGCAGGCTCTTCAAGGACGTGCCGAACACATGGCTCAAGCGCATTTTCGCGCTGTTTCTGCTCTATGGCGCGGTGAGGTACCTTCTGTGACGGACTGGCTCTTTCCCGCGCTCTGCGGGCTTTTGACGGGAATCCTCTCGTCCTGGGGCGTCGGCGGCGGGACACTGCTTCTTTTATGCATGACGCTCTTTTTCGGCGTGGAGCAGCGCACAGCGCAGGCCATCAACCTGCTCTATTTTCTGCCAACCGCAGGCATCTCACTCTTCGCGCATCGCAAAAACGGATATCTCAACAAAGCCGTCCTGCGCGCGGCCATCCCGACCGGCACGCTCTGTGCGCTCGCTGCCGCGTTTTTGACGACAATGGTCGACAGCAGCGTCTTCCGCAAGCCGTTCGGGCTGTTCCTGCTCTACGCGGGTCTGTCGATCCTCTTTGAAAAGAAGAAAAACAGCAAAAAAGAAACGCCGTGACTTTCGTCATGGCGTTTTCGATTCTATTCAGATGCGCAGCGCTGCTTCCAGCGCGATATAGAGCTTGCCGAGGTCGTGGTTCGCGCCGCGAAGATTGGCGACATCGTAGCCGCTCTCCTCCAGCACGTCCCCCGCCTCGAGGAAGTTATAGAGCGATAAGCCGTAAAAACTGCACACCGCCTGCACACCGGCGAGCTCCATCTCCACGGCGAGACAGCCCTCGCTTCTTCGCTGCGCGACGAGGCCCGCGGTCTCGCGGATCATGGCGTCCGTCGTCCAAACCCGCCCCGTCACGTGTGGGACGCCCAGCTCGGTAAAGATGGCCGAGAGCTTCTGCGCATTCTCGACCGTGATGTAGTCAGACGGCGCGGCGAAATAATACGAGCAGCCCTCGCCGCGGCAACTCTCCGTCGGGACGATGAACTTGCCCTTCGTCGCCTCCCGATTCAAGCTCCCGCAGGAACCGAACATCACGAACTTCGACGCACCGACGATCCAGCTCGCCTCATAGCACTCCGACGCGGCAATCGCCGAGCCGATGCCCGAGAGGTAAAACGCGATGTCCTTTCCCTTGTAATTCATGCGGTAAATGGGGATGTTCCCGTTGCACGCGCCGATGAGGCCGATCTTTTCACTGGGAAAGGTGTCCAGCAGATGCTGATAGATCTTTTGCGAAAACAGGATCAGGCACGTTTCGACAAGGTGCTTCTGCTCGCCATAAAAGTCCCGCAGGCTGATGACGGGTTCAGTCTTATCGTCAAAGCAGTCGGTGATCATCTTTTCAGCGCTGGTCCGTCAGTTTTTCGAGCGCGTCTTTTGCGGCCATCTGCTCGGCTTCCTTCTTGCTGCGGCCCGCGCCCTTGCCCACAGCGCTGCCGTTGAGCAGCACTTCAAAATAGAACGTCTTGTCATGGTCGGGGCCGCTCTCGCCGAACAGGCGGTAGGAAAGCGTCTGGTTCGGCGTGCGCTGCACGAATTCCTGTAAAATGGTCTTATAGTCGCGGCGCTTTTCCTCGGCGACCTCCTCGCGTTCGGTGTCGAGCAGCACGCGGTGGATGAGCGCGCTGGCCGCGCTGATGCCGCCGTCAAGGTACACCGCGGCAAACACCGCCTCGGTCGCGTCGGCCAGAATAGACGGACGCGTGCGGCCGCCGCAGCTCTCCTCGCCGTTGCCGAGCTTTAAGTATTTTCCAAGCTCCAGGCGCTGCGCGACCTCGTGCAGGCTGTCCTCGCACACGAGCAGCGCGCGGATGCGCGTCAGCTCCCCCTCCGGCGCGGTAGGATGCTTGGCAAACAGATACTCCGCCGTCACAAAGCCGAGCACGCTGTCACCCAGGAATTCCAGGCGCTCGTTGCTGAAAAAGTTTGCGCCGCGGTGCTCGTTGGCATACGAGCTGTGGCGCAGCGCCTCTTCGAGCAGCGCCGGATTTTTGAAATGATATTGCAGCTTTTCTTCCAAGGCCTGCATGGTGTTTCCTCCTGATAAAAGGACGCCCCGCGCAAAGCGGGGCGGCTTTTTTCTTCTTAACCGAGCTTCGTGCTCAGGTAGCGCACGCAGTCGCCCACCGTCTTGAGCGAGGTGAGCTCCTCCTCGGGGATCTCATCGAGCTCAAACTCTTCCTCCATGGCCATCACCAGTTCGACAAGATCCACGGAGTCGGCGCCAAGATCTTCCTCAAAAGAGCTGTCCATCGTGACCTCATCGGGGTCGAGCGCGAACTGCTCCACGATCAGCTTCTGCATCGTTTTGAAAATTTCTTCGGGGCTCATAAGTCTTATACTTCCTCTCACGGTTTTGGTTCTTCCAAATGATACGGCAAAGGCACTGTACTGTCAATACCCATTTTGCCGCTTTTTGGCATTCGCGTTATTCTGCCTTCTGTTCAATACGCATCTTGTCGATATTTTGCGCGATGTCGTCGATGATACCGCTGCGCGCGACCTCCATCGCCTGACGGACCGCATTGCAGATACCGACCTCACTCGCGCTGCCGTGCGCCTTGACGACCGGCTTCGAGATGCCGAGCAGCGCCGTACCGCCGACCTCGTTCGCGTCGAGCATTTTCTTGAAATCGCCGAGCTGTCCCTTGAGCAGCAGCGCCGCCAGTTTCGTGCCGGTGCTGTGCATCAGCATTTCCTTCAATTTGATGGAGAGAAGCTTGCCCGTGCCCTCGATGCTCTTGAGCATGATGTTGCCGCTGTAGCCGTCGGCGACGATAACGTCGCACTCACCGAGCATCGCTTCCTTGGCCTCAATGTTGCCGGTGAAGTTGAGATGCCCCGCCTCGCCCGCTTCCTTGAGCTTCTGATACGTTTCGCGGCGCAGCGTGTCGCCCTTGCTCTCCTCCGCGCCGATGTTCAAAAGACCGATGCGCGGATTTTCGACGCCGAGCACTTTCTGCGCGTAGTAGCTGCCAAGATACGCAAATTGCAGCAGGTATTCGACCGTGCACTCAGCGTTCGCGCCGCAGTCGATGAGCACCGCCTTGCCCTTGGCCGTCGGGATCGTCGGCGCGAGCGCCGCGCGGCGCAGACCGCGGATGCGCTTGACAACGAGCGTCGCGCCCGCAAGGAGCGCGCCCGTGCTGCCCGCGCTGACAAAGCCGTCCGCGTCGCCGGCATGGAGCATATTGAGCCCCACGGTGAGGGATGAATCCTTCTTGTGCTTAAAGGCCGTCGCCGGATCGTCGCAGATCTCGACCACCTCGGTCGCGTTGGCGATCTCCATGCCCTTGGGGAGCTCCTTGCAGCCGCACTGCTGCAGGGCCTTCAAGATCTCTTCCGTTTTTCCGGTCAGGACGATGTCCACGCCGTACTTCTCCTGCGCCATCAGCGCGCCCTCGACGGGCGCGAGCGGGGCGAAATCGCCGCCCATGGCGTCGACGATGATCTTCACGGGGTCACTCTCCTTTCCTGTCACTCAGCACGTCCTCGCGCATCGCGTCGATCTTTTCAAGCGAGCGCGCGGCAAGCTGCGCATTTTTCACGCGCTTGCCGCCCTTGATGCGGTAGCCCAGCGGCGGCATGATACCAAAGTTCACGTTCATCGGCTGAAAGTCCGAGACCGTCGTATCGCTGATGTAAAGCCCCAGCGCCCCGATGGCCGTCTCGCGTGGGAAATCGACGGGCGGTTTGCCTTCGAGTCTTCTTGCCATCTCGATGCCCGCCAGAAAGCCCGAAGCCGCGGACTCGATATAGCCCTCCACGCCGGTCATCTGCCCGGCAAAGGCGATGCGGTCATCCGCGATCAGGCGATAGTAGCGGTCCAGCATCCCCGGCGAGCGGAGATAGGTGTTGCGGTGCATCACGCCGTAGCGCACAAACTCCGCATCATGCAGCGCGGGGATCATCGAAAACACGCGCTTCTGCTCGGGAAAGCGCAGATGCGTCTGGAAGCCGACAAGGTTATAGACGCTGCCCTGCGCGTTGTCGCGCCGCAGCTGGACGACGGCATAGGGCTCTTTCCCCGTCTTCGGGTCTCGCAGACCGCGCGGCTTGAGGGGGCCGTAGCAGAGCGTATCGTGTCCGCGGCGCGCCATGACCTCGACGGGCATGCAGCCCTCGAAGACGTTTTTATCCTCAAAGCCGTGTACGCTCGCTTCCTCTGCGGTCGTGAGCGCCTGCCAGAAGGCATCGTACTCCTCTTCCGTCATCGGGCAGTTGATGTAGTCCGCCGTCCCCTTGTCGTAGCGCGAGGCGAAAAACGCCGAATCCATGTCGACGCTTTCAAATGTCACGAGCGGCGCGGCGGCATCGAAAAAGTTCAGCGTGTGCCCGTCGCCGATCTTTTCGGCGATGGCGGCGGCGAGCGCGTCGCTCGTCAAGGGGCCCGAGGCGATGATGACGTTCCCCTCGGGGATGGCCGTCACCTCGCCGGGAACAACCGTGATATTGGGATGCGAACGGATCTTCTCTGTCACGAGCTTTGAAAAGCCGTAGCGGTCGACCGCCAGCGCGCCGCCCGCCTCCACGCGCGTCGCGTCCGCGCAGGCAAGGATCAGCGAATCGAGGCGGCGCAGCTCCTCTTTGAGAAGGCCGACCGCGTTTTCGATCTGGTCCGAGCGCAGCGAATTCGAGCAGCAAAGCTCGGCAAAATCCGCCGTGTGGTGCGCGGGGGTGGTCTTTTCGGGTTTCATTTCATGCAGCGTCACGGCGATGCCGCGCTGCGCGAGCTGCCAGGCAGCCTCGCAGCCGGCAAGGCCGGCACCGATCACAGTTACTTGCATCAGTTCTCTTCTTTCTCCGCGGTCTTTTTGGCCGCGGACTTGGTGGTCGTCTTCTTAGCGGCCGCCTTTTTCGTGGTCGCGGTCTTCTTTGCCGCCGTCTTTTTTGCGGGCTTTTCTGCACCATCCTCGGCTACGGCCTTCTTTGTCGTTTTCTTCGCTGCGGCGGTCTTCGTCGCGGTCTTCTTGGTGCTCGCCGCTTTTGTGCTCGTTTTCTTTGCGGTGGTGCTCTTCTTAGCCGTCGTCTTCCTGGCGGCGGTCTTCTTTGCCGCGGTCTCCGCCGCATCGGCGGCTTCGGCGCTCTCCGCGCCCTCTTCCGCGGTCTCGGTGGTCTTCTTTTTCACATAGCCGCGCTGGTCTTCCGGCACAAAGCGCGAACACGCAGGGTTGATGCAGTACGGACGCTTAAAGCCCTTGCCCGCCTTTTTGAACATCGTCTGGCCGCACTCGGGGCAGTCGTCCTTCGTCGGCACATCCCAAGTCATGAAGTCGCACTTCTTCTCGGGATCGCTGCTGGTGGAGAATTCGCAGGCATAGTACGTGTACTGCTTGTTCGTCTTCTTGCTCACGCCGGTGCGCTTCATCATGCGCCCGCCGCACTTGGGGCAGCGGCCCGGCATTTCGATGACAAGGGGCTTGGTGAACGTGCACTCAGGGTAGCCCGGGCAGGCCAGGAAGCGGCCAAAGCGCCCGCTCTTGATGACCATGTTGCGGCCGCAGACGTCGCACTTCTCCTCGCTGACCTCATCGGGGACCTTGAGTCTCACGCCCTCAAGCGCCTTCTCGGCGTTTTCAAGGTCGCGCTCAAAGCCGCCGTAAAAGTCGCGGATGACGTCCTTCCACGCGGTCTTGCCCTCTTCGACGGTATCGAGCTTTTCCTCCATGCGGGCGGTGAACTTCATGTCCACAATGTCGGGGAAGCGCTCTTCCATCAGGCCCGTCACCACCTCGCCGAGCGGCGTGGGGCGCAGGTATTTTCCGTCCTTGATGACGTATTCGCGGTCTAAGATCGTCGAGACCGTCGGCGCGTAGGTCGACGGGCGGCCGATGCCGTTCTGCTCCATCGCGCGGATGAGCGTCGCGTCCGTGTAGCGCGCGGGCGGCTGAGTGAAGTGCTGGAGCGGCGTGTAGGCTTCGAGCGTCAAGCCCTGCCCCTCGACGAGCGGCGGCAGCGTGCCCTCCTTTTCCTCCTTGCTGTCGTCGTCGCGGGATTCCTCGTAAACGGCGGTGTAGCCGGAGAATTTCAAGTTGCTGGCACTCGCGTGGAACTCGTGTCCGCCCGCCATGATCTGCGCGCTCACACTGTCGTACACGGCGTTCGCCATCTGGGAGGCCAAAAAGCGGCTCCAGATCAGGCGGTACAGGCGGTACTGCTCGCCCGTCAGATCGCCCTTGATCTGCTCGGGCGTCAGGTTGACGTTCGAGGGGCGGATGGCCTCGTGCGCGTCCTGCGCGCCGGCCTTGGCCTTGTAGTGGCGGGCGGTCTTGGGATAGTAGCTCTGCCCGTAGCGGCCCAGGATAAACGTCTTCGCCGCAGCGATAGCCTCTTCGGAGATGCGCAGCGAGTCGGTACGCATGTAGGTGATAAGACCCACCGTGCCCTCGCCCGTGATGTCCACGCCCTCATAGAGCTGCTGGGCGATGGCCATGGTGCGGCGCGGCGTCATGTTGAGCTTGCGCGAGGCCTCCTGCTGTAAGGTGGAAGTGGTGAACGGCAGAGACGGAGAGCGCTGCTTGTCCGTGCGCTTGATATTCGTCACAGTAAAGGGCTTGTCGCCGATGTCGGCGATGATGTCGTCCACCTGCTCGCCGGAGGCCGGCTCGACCTTTTTACCGTCCTTGCCGTAATAGTGCGCCTCAAAGGTCTTGTGCGTCGCCTCGTCGGTCAGATCGGCGTCGAGCGTCCAGTATTCCTGCGCCTCGAAGGCCTGAATTTCCTTTTCGCGGTCGTCGACCATGCGCACAGCGACGGACTGCACGCGGCCCGCGGAGAGGCCGCGGCGGACCTTCTTCCACAGAAGCGGGCTCAGCTGATAGCCCACGATGCGGTCGAGCACGCGGCGCGCCTGCTGCGCGTCGACCAGGTCCTGGTCGATGGCGCGCGGCTCCTTGATGCTCTCGGAGACGACCTTTTTCGTGATCTCGTTGAAGGTCACGCGCTTGGCCTTTTCATCGTCCAGATTCAAAAGCGCTTTTAGATGCCACGAGATGGCTTCGCCCTCGCGGTCCGGGTCCGTTGCAAGATACACGGTGTCGCTGCTCTTGGCGGCCTTTTTGAGCTCGCTGATGAGCTCCTCTTTTCCGCGGATGGGCTGATAGACGGGCTCGAAGTCGTGCTCGATATCGACGCCCAGCTTGCTTTTCGGCAGGTCGCGCAAATGGCCCATGCTGGCCTTGACCTCGTAGTCTTTGCCGAGATATTTTCCAATGGTTTTCGCCTTCGCCGGAGACTCGACGATCACCAGATGCTTTTTTGCCATGAATATTATTCCTCCAGTAGTGTGACGGTCAAAGAAAAATGCTTGCCGCTGCCCTGCTCGACGTAGCCCTCGAGCTCCATCATCGTGAGCGCGGAAAGAACACGGCGCGTGGGGATCTGCGTCTTTTCGATCAGGTCATCCACCTGCAGCGCGCCGTCTTTGAGCGTGCGCAGAATGGCGATCTGATCGTCGGTCAGCCCCGCGTCGTTGGTTTTCAAATTCAGTGTCGGCAGCGACAGTATTTCCTCCGCCGCGGCCTGCTTGGCGCGCGCTTGCTCCTCGCGCGCCTGATAGCCGAGCGCCTGATAGCCGAGCGTACGCGGAAGCTCCACGCGCTCGCCGAGTATTTTATGCGGATAGATGGCCTCATACTCGCGCAGCACATCCCAGCTGTCGGTAATGAGGCCCGCCGCGCCGTCCGCGATCAAACGGTTGCAGCCGCGGCTGAGCGGCGCGTCGATCGGGCCGGGAACGGCGAAAACATCGCGTCCCTGCTCAAGCGCGGTATTCGCCGTGATGAGCGCGCCGCTCTTTTCCGGCGCTTCGACCACGATGGTCGCGAGGCTCAAGCCGCTGATGATGCGGTTTCGCACGGGAAAATGCCACGCCTCAGCCGCCGTCCCAGGCGGATACTCGCTGATGAGCGCGCCCGAGGCCGCGATATCGCGGTACAGCCACGCATTCTCCGCCGGATAGACGACGTCGAGCCCGTTGCCGAGCACGGCGATGGTCTTTCCGCCCGCGCGCAGCGCGCCGCGGTGAGATGCGCTGTCCACGCCCGCCGCCGCGCCGGAGATCACGACCGCGCCCTGCTTGCACAGACCGTAGGCGATCTTCTCCGCCGCTTCGATGCCGTAGGGCGAGGCCTTGCGCGTGCCGACCATGGCGACAGCGACCTCCTCGTCGATAACGGGGAGCTGGCCTTTGACATAAAGCAGGCACGGCGGCTCAAAGATATTGCGCAGGCGCATCGGATAGTCCGCGTCCTGCATCGTGAGAAGCCGCAGCCCCAGCCGCGAACACGCGCCGAGGATACGGTCAGCGTTTTCCAACGATTTTTCCGCGAGCAGCGCGATCTGCCGCGGCTCGATGCCCTCGACGAGGCGGTATTCGTCCTCGTCGGCATAGTAGACGTTCTCCGGCGTGCCGAAATAATCGAGCAGCAGGAGTTTTGAACGGTTTGTCAGTCCCTTGACCTCCGAGAGCCACACCCAGTATTTAAGGCCCGCCATGAAGAGCACCTCCTTGTTTGTTTCAGCGATACATCTCCCACAGAACGACCGTCGCCGCGATGGCCGCGTTGAGCGACTCGCAGCGCGGGCTCATGGGAATTTTGAGCGTCTTGGCGCACTCATCCAGCATTTGCTGCGACAGTCCGCGCCCCTCGCTGCCGATGGCGACAGCGGCTTTGGACAGGTTCGCGTCAGACAGCGGCACGGTGTCCTCGCGCAGCGCCGCGCCGTAGAGCGGGACGCCGCTTTTACTGAGCAGCGCGAAAAGCTCCTCCGGCGTGACGCTGTACGCCTCGCGGCGGAAGATCGCGCCCATCGTGGCGCGCGCCGTCTTGGGATTGAAGAGGTCGGCGCAGGCGTTGACTAAGAACACGCCGTCGCACTCAAACGCGTCCGCCGTGCGCAGGATGGTCCCCACGTTCCCGGGGTCCTGCACGCCGTCCAGCACGAGATAGTGCTTACCCGCAAGCGTTTCGGGCAGCTTCGTCTCGGGAAGCGCGACCGTAAACAGTGCGCCCTGCGGCGTCTCCATCGGGCTCACCGAGCGCATCAGGTCTCCGCTCACGCGCACGGCGCGCACGGTATCGGGAAGCGTTGGAATCTCCACACCGTCGGAGAACACCGCCGTTTGGACCGGCGCGCCCCACTTGAGCGCTTCGTCCAAGAGCTTTGTTCCGTCGCAGAGATATTCGCCGCTCTTTTTGCGGTAAGACCGGGAGGAAGCGAGCTTGCGCAGGTGCGTCATCAGCGGATTCTGCCGGCTCGTGATGGTTTCCACGTTCATTTTTCCTCTTCCCTCCCAGTTTCTTATTTAATATGTATCACACTATATTATCAACTGCCGCCCTTTGTCAAGCAAAAGAATCTTTTGCACCGTTTCACTTTTGCGCGGATCGGTGCTCCGCCGCTTTACAGTTCGCCCCCTTTTGTGGTACACTGAGCGTGAAATATCACGCAGCATGACTGCAAGGAGGTACCCCAAAATGGAATCTGCCAAATCGCGTTTTCTGCGCTATGTGACCTATTACACCACCTCGGATGAATTCACCGGCACCTCGCCCTCTACGGAGCGGCAGAAGGACCTCGGCCGCGCGCTGATGCAGGAGCTTGAAGCGCTGAAGCTCGAGGACGTCCACATGGACGACTGCGGCAACGTGCTCGCAACGCTCCCCGCGAGCGAGGGCGTGGACGCGCCCGTCATCGCGCTCATCGCGCACATGGACACCGCTCCCGACGCTTCGGGCGAAAACGTCAAGCCCCGCCTCGTGCGCTACGAGGGCGGCGAGCTGAAGCTCAACGACACTGTCTCCCTCACCGAGGCGCTCTGCCCCGGCCTTGAAAGCCATGTGGGCGAAGAGCTCATCGTCACCGACGGCACGACGCTGCTCGGCGCGGACGACAAGGCCGGCGTCGCCGAGATCATGGCCGCGGTCGAGACGATGATTGAGAAAAACGTCAAGCACGGCGAGGTGCGCGTCATCTTCACGACCGACGAGGAGATCGGCAACGGCGTGGACGGGCTCGACGTGCAGGAGCTCGGCTGCGACTACGGCTACACCGTGGACGGCGGCCCGCTCGGTGAGATCGAATTTGAAAACTTCAACGCCGCCTCCGCCATTCTGACGGTGCACGGCGTCGGCGTCCACCCCGGCAGCGCCAAAAATGTGATGATCAACGCCGCGACCGCGGCGATGGCCTTCCACGCGATGCTGCCCGAGGACGAAGTCCCGGAGAAGACCGACGGCTACGAGGGCTTCTTCCACCTGACCGAGATGAGCGGCAGCGTGACCGAGGCAACGCTGCGCTACATCATCCGCGACCACGACCGCGAGCGCTTTGAGGAGAAAAAGGCTCTCTTTGCCGACTGCGCCGCGCGCATCAACGAAATTTACGGTGGCGGCACGGCCGAGGCCCAGATCAATGACAGCTACTACAACATGAAGGAGAAAGTTCTCCCCCACTTTCACCTCATCGAGCGCGCGGAGAACGCGTTCCGCGCCAACGGTGTCGAGCCGCAGTGCGTGCCCATCCGCGGCGGCACGGATGGCGCGCGCCTGTCCTGGGACGGGCTGCCCTGCCCCAATCTCTCCACCGGCGGCTACAACTATCATGGCGTGCGCGAGTGGATCCCCGCGGACAGCCTCGAGGCCATGACGAACGTGCTCGTCACGCTGACGGAGAGCTTTGCCGAATGAGGCAATCGTTATCGTAACAAAGAATTGGAGTGATTTTGTGATGAATCCTGTCGAAAAGCTCGCACTTTTGCGCGCGGAGATGAAAAAGCGCCACTTGGACGCCTACGTCGTCGTGACCGATGACTTTCACGCATCCGAATATGTCGGCGCGCACTTCAAGGCGCGCGAATTTCTCTCCGGCTTCACTGGCTCTGCCGGTACGCTCGTCGTGCTGCCGGACGCCGCCGCGCTGTGGACGGATGGCCGCTACTTTCTGCAGGCCTCGCAGCAGTTAGAAGGCAGCGGTATTGAGCTCATGCGCATGGGCCAGCCCGGCGTACCTGAGATCCCCGCGTTCCTGCGCGACCATGTTCCTGAAAACGGCTGGATCGGCTTCGACTCGCGCACGATCAGCAACGACTTCGCTCGTTCGATCGGCGAAAAGACGCGCGAGAAGCACATCCGCTTTGCGGGCGACGAGGACCTTGTCGACCTTGTGTGGGCGGACCGCCCCGCACTCTCGTGCGAGCCTGCGTGGGAGCTGGACGTAAAGTATGCAGGCCTGACGCGCAGGGAAAAGCTCGAAATGGTGCGCGGCAAGATGAAGGAGATGGGCGCAAGCGTGTTCGTCATCCCGTCCCTCGACGAGGTCGCGTGGCTTTTGAACCTGCGCGGAAACGATGTGCTCTTCACGCCCGTGTTTCTCTCGTATCTGCTGCTTGAGCAGGACAAGGCCACGCTCTGCGTGCAGAGAGAGGCCGTGAGCGCAGAGATCGAGGCGCATCTCAAGGCCGACGGCGTGGAGCTCGCACCCTATGACGACATCTACCGCCTCGTCGCGGCGCTGCCCACGGGCACCCGCGTCCTGCTCGACGGCGAGCGCGCCAACTACCGCATTCTGCAAAGCGTGCCTGAGAGTGCCGAAGTGCTCGACCGCACGAGCCCCATTCAGCTGATGAAGGCGATGAAAACGCCCGCCGAGCAGGAGAACGAGCGCCTCGCCCACATCAAGGACGGCGTGGCCGTCACGCGCTTCATCTACTGGCTCAAGCACACGATCGGCAAAGAGCCGATCACCGAGCTCAGCGCTTCGAAAAAGCTCGAATCTCTTCGCGCCGAGGGTGAGCACTATCTTGAGCAGAGCTTCGACCCCATCCTCGCCTACGGCGCGCACGGCGCGATCGTCCACTACGAGCCGACCGAGAAGACCGACATTCCCATGGAGCCGCGCGGCCTCTGCCTCGCCGACACGGGCGCGCAGTATTTGGAGGGCACGACCGACATCACCCGCACCATCGCGCTGGGGCCGCTCACGGACGAGGAAAAGCGCATCTACACGCTTGTCCTGCGCGGACACATACAGCTGGGCGCGGCCAAGTTCCTGCACGGCTGCATGGGCGAAAACCTTGACATGCTGGCCCGCACGCCGCTGTGGGAAGCGGGCCTCGACTTCAACCACGGCACGGGCCACGGCGTGGGCTTCGTCCTCGGCGTGCATGAGGGCCCTGAGCGCGTACACTGGGACGTGAAGCGCCAGAAGCGCCACTGCGTCATTGAAGAGGGCATGATCTTCTCGAACGAGCCGGGCATTTACCTTGCCGGCAAGTTCGGCGTGCGCATTGAGAACCTCGTCGTTGTACGCGAGACTGAGGTCAACGAGTACGGCCGCTTCCTTGCGCTCGAACCGCTGACGCTTGTGCCGTATGACCGCGATGCGATCGATCTGTCGCTGCTCTCGTCGCGCGATGTGGAGCTTTTGAATGCTTATCACGCTAAGGTCTTTGCGGCGATCTCGCCGTATCTGAGTGGGGATGAGCTGGAGTGGCTCAAGGCGGCCACTGAGCCAGTGCAATTCTGCTGAACAGCATAAAAGGCAGCGCGATAGCGCGCTTCTATCTCTGCACCGTACAGGGGCGCGGAAAAAGGGGGGCATTCTCTCTCGTGAGAGAATGCCCCCCTTTTGATCCCCTAAGAGAACGCAAGGGGCACTGCCCCTTGACCCCGACATTGGCAGATTGCAGCTTGAAGAGCTGCACGCGCCGCGCAATCGGGTGCGGTGTACATGGCTTTGCCATGAACCCCTGCGATTCGGTTCATCCAGCAACCGCGCCTTACTCCGTGAGGCGCGTGTGACGGTAGACTGGCGGCAGACTGCCTGCGGGGCGGCATCGCTGCGCTCGCCGCATTACAAGAAAAACGACCGCGTAAGCGGTCGTTTTTATCGTTTGTCGGTGCGGCCGAGGAGGTAGTCGACGGAGGTTCCGTAGAGGTCGGCCAGTTTAATTAAAATTTGTGTTGGCACGTCGTTTTCGCCAGTCTCGTATTTGGAATAGCCAGTCTGCGACATGCCCAGCAGCTTCGCAAGTGCAGCTTGCGTCATATCGTTGTCTTCCCGCAGGTCTCTCAATCTCGGATACATCATCTTCACCCCAGGAAAACTATAAAGCAAGCAACTTCTTAACTTGCATTTTAATCTGTTTCAGATTATTATAATCCCAAGGAGGGATGAAAATGCCTGATTATGAAAAGATGTATCACCTGCTATTCAACGCGATCACCGACGCACTGACTCAAATGGAATCACAGAATTACGGCAATGTTAAAGACGCCCTCATCTCCGCCCAACAAAAAGCCGAAGAAATCTATATTACAGCAGAGGACTGAAAAAGAAGCAAACCTGAACGCGGTGAACGCAGCAATGCCGCCTTGGCAGGCATCAGCAAGATCGTACAAATCCAAAGTAGACAGAAATTAGGCTGTACTTCTACAAGATGGGCAGAGCGGCAGCGGATAATAGGAGCAAGCCAAATTGTATCGCAGCAAAAAAACAGCAGACACCCGATTCCGCAGGCTGAGCAGCTCTTCAAGCCCAAACCTCGCAATGGCGGGGTCAAGGGGCAGAGCCCCTTGTGTTCTCTTAGGGGTCAAAGGGGGCCATTCTCTCGCGTGAGAGAATGGCCCCCTTATCCCGTGCAGCGCCTACGGCGCTGCTTCCCCGTGCCTTTGGCACAAAAAAGAGCTCCCTCTGCCGAGAGAACTCTTTTTCGTTTTTTTAATACAGCTTTGCGCCGGCCGGAATGTGAGGATCCACCATCAGCAAATGCAACTTTTCTTCGCCGTTTTCGTGATGCACGGCAGAGATCAGCATGCCGCAGGAGTCGATGCCCATCATCTTGCGCGGGGGCAGGTTGACGATGGCGATGGCGGTCTTGCCGACGAGCTCCTCGGGCTCATAATACTCGTGGATGCCGGAGAGGATGATGCGATCCTCGCCCGTGCCGTCGTCGAGCACAAACTGCAGCAGCTTCTTGGACTTCTTCACCGCCTCGCACGCCTTGATCTTGACGGCGCGGAAGTCAGACTTGGAGAAGGTGTCAAAGTCGACCTGGTCAGCGAACAGCGGCTCGATCTCGACCTTGGAGAAGTCGATGACCTCCTCCTTCTTCACTTCGGCGGGAGCGGCTTCCGCCTTGTCGGCCTTCTTGGGCATGTCCAGCGGCTTCATCGTCGGGAAGAGGATGACGTCGCGGATGGAGTCGGTACCGCAGAGCATCATCGCGCAGCGGTCGATGCCGAAGCCCAGGCCGCCCGTCGGGGGCAGACCGTATTCGAGGGCCATAACGTAATCCTCGTCCATCATCTCGGCCTCGTCGTCGCCGTTGGCGCGCTTTTCGACCTGCGCCTTGAAGCGCTCGTACTGATCCATCGGGTCGTTGAGCTCAGTGAAAGCGTTGCCCATCTCGCAGCCGCAGACGAACATCTCGTAGCGCTCGGTGAGGTACGGGTCAGACGGGCTGCGCTTGGCAAGCGGGCTCACTTCGACGGGGTACATGGTGATGAACGTCGGCTGGACGAGGGTCTCCTCGACCTTCTGGTCGAAGGTCTCGTACAGGGCGTTGCCCCAGGTCTTGTCCACGCCGTCCATGTCGACGCCGACGCTCTTGGCGAGCGCAACGGCGGCCTCGGCGTCGCCCTCGATCGCCATAAAGTCCGCGCCGGTCACTTCCTTGACGGCGTCAGCCATCGTGACGCGCTTCCACGACGGGGTCAGGTCAATGTCCTTGCCAAGCCACTGGATCTGATAGGTGCCGAGGATCTCCTTCGCGGCGCCGGAGAGGATGGCCTCGAGGATGTCCATCATGCCGTCGAGGTTCGTGTAGGCCTGATAGAGCTCGCAGGTGGTGAACTCGGGGTTATGCTTGGTGTCCATACCCTCGTTGCGGAAGATGCGGCCGACCTCGTACACGCGCTCCATGCCGCCGACGATCAGGCGCTTTAAGTGCAGCTCGGTGGCGATGCGCATGTACATGTCGATATCGAGGGTATTGTGGTGCGTGATGAAGGGGCGCGCGTTCGCGCCGCCCGCGATGGGGCTCAAAACCGGCGTCTCGACCTCCATAAAGCCGATGGAGTCGAGGTAGCGGCGCAGATACGCGACAAACTTCGAACGAATTTCAAAGTTGCGCTTGGACTCGGGGTTGATGATCAGGTCCACATAGCGCTGACGGTAGCGCGCTTCCTTATCGGTCAGGCCGTGGTACTTCTCCGGCAGGGGACGCAGAGACTTACTGAGCAGCGTGATCTTCTTGGCGCGCACGCTCATCTCGCCGCGCTGGGTGCGGAACACCTCGCCCTCGACGCCGACGATATCGCCGATGTCGTACTTCTTGAAGCGGTTGTACTCCTCCTCATCCATCTCGTCCTTGCGGGCGTAGAGCTGGATGCGGCCGGACTTGTCCTGCAGATCGCAAAAGCTGACCTTGCCCATGCCGCGTTTGCTCATCAGGCGGCCCGCGACGCGGACCTCGCTGCCCTCAAGCGCGTCAAAGTTGTCCTTGATGTCCTGAGCATGGTGCGTCACGTCGAAGCGCGTCTCCTTGAAGGGATCGCGGCCCTCGGCGCGCAGCGCTGCGAGCTTTTCGCGGCGGACCTTCAGGATCTCGCTGAGGTCCTGCTCGGGAGCGTTGGTCTGGATATTTTCTTCAGCCATGATATTTCTTTACTCCTACTCTATATAATACAGCTTAACGTTCGATCTTGACGATGCGGTAGACGATGGCGCCGACAGGGGCCTCCACGGTGACCTCATCGCCCTCTTTTGCGCCCATGAGCGCCTTGCCGAAGGGGGAATCCTCGGAGATGGCGCGGTGCATGGGGTCGGCCTCCTGCGAGCCGACGACCTTATACTCGGGCAGCTCGCGGCCGGACTTCACATCCTGCACGGTCACACGGCAGCCGATGCTGATGCCGTTCGTGCCCGCGTCGTTTTCGTCGACGATGACGGTGTGCAGCAGAATCTCCTCGACCTCAGCGATACGGGAGTACAGCTTGCCCTGCTCGTTTTTCGCTTCATCATATTCGCTGTTTTCGCTCAGGTCGCCGAAGCCGCGCGCCTCTTTGATGAGGTCCGCCACTTCCTTTTCACGCACGGTCTTGAGGTAGGTGAGCTCCTTTTGCAGCTCTTCCTTGCGCTCCGCGCTCATCTTGTACTCTTTTTTCATGTTCGCCATATTGAGATCGTTCCTTTCTTTCGCGCCCGCAAAATTGCGCGGCGCGCACACGAATACCATTTTAGCGAAATAATTATAGTGATTTTGCCCCGTGTTGTCAAGGTAAGTTTGCGTTTTCTCCCCCATCGGGCGGCATTTTCACATCTTTTACCCAAATTTCGTCCGCGCGGCGCGCAAGCGAGGCGTAGAGTGCGCAGATGAGCTGATCTTCATTCCAGATCATCGCTGCATCGCCCAGGTTTTCCGTCCCATAGGCGACAGAAACCGCACCGTTCCCCAGCGGCAGCACAAGGCCGTCGGGCAGCGGGAAATCGTCGAAGCAGACGCTCAGGTCGGCGGCGATCCTCTCGTCCGTCTGCAATGTATGGACACTCGCGCCGCAGTCCCAGCGCAGCGTGCGCGCAAGGCGCTCGCCATTCGGCGCGCAGAGTGCAAGATAGCGCACATCTTTAGAGAGCTCGCGCGCCGCCGCTTCGAGCGCCGCACTCTGCGAGGGTGCGCACAGTGCGATACGTGCCCGCTCCGGCGCAAGGCCGAGCCGCGCCATCGCGCGGCGGATGATCTCCGCCGCCTTTGCCATGCGCAGCGGCTTTTCGGGCGGCGGCAGGACACCACAGCGCGCAAATACCTCCGCATATGGATAATCCTTGGGAAACACGGCATAACTCACGCGGCGCTTTTGCAGGTATTTTGCTGCGCGCTTGGCCGAAAGTGCAGCAAGCATTCCCTCGCCGCGCGATGCGTAGGCCGCATCAAAGCGCACGCCGCAGAGCGTGCGCGCGCCGTTTTTCTCCCCCGTGTCCCGATAGCAGACCAATCCCTGCAAAATGACCCCTCCCCGCAAAAAAGCTCCCCGCCAGTATATGGCGGGGAGCTTGTGCGTTATGCGGTTTACCAACCCTTGATATAGTCCGTGAGGTACTTGAGCGGGTTGATGATCTGTCCGTTCTCGGTGATCTCAAAGTGCAGGTGCGGGCCGCTGCTCACGCCGGTCGTGCCGGTGATGCCGACGACCTGACCCTGCGCGACATACGTGCCCACGCTGACCGAACGGGATGACAAATGCTGATACGTCGTCGTGTTGCCGCTGCCGTGGCTGACGACCACATAGTTGCCGCGGTACTTGTTGTAGGCCGAGATGATGACCGTGCCCGCCTTGGCGGCGACGGCCTGCGTCGTGTAGCCCACGCGGCCGATGTCGATGCCCGCGTGATTCGTCGACGCGCCCGCGATGCCCGTGTAGCGCGCGCCGAGCGGCGAGGTGACATACTTGCTAGAGCACGGCCAGATGTAGCCGCCATAGGTCACGGTGGTGTTGCCGTTCTTTTCGGCAAGCTCACGGGAAAGGCGCACGATCTCCGCCTGCTGGCGCTCCATCGCGGCATCCTTTTCCGAAAGGACCTGCTTGTACTGCGCTTCGTTCGCCTTGAGCTCGGCAAGCACCTTCTCCGCCTCGGCGCGCTGGGTATTCAGCTCGCTCTTTTTTGCAACGAGCGTCTCCTTGGCGCTCTGCTGCTCGGCAAGGGAGGTCTCGAGTGAAGCCTTCTTCTGCTCGATCTGCTCGCGCAGGGCGCGCAGATCGTCGATGACCTTCTGGTCGCTGTCCATGATCTCGCTGATGAAGTCCATGGCGCTCAGCAAGTCGGAAAAGCTCGCCGAGTCGAACAGCACCGACCAGTACGACACCGTGCCGCGCTCTTCCATCGAGCGCACGCGCTCGCAGAACTTTTCGTACTGGCGCGCCTCTTCCTCTTCGTTCTCGCGGATCTCCTGCTCGGTCTGCGTGATCAGCGTCTCATACTCGCTGATGAGCGACTCAACGCCCTTGATCTCCGACTGAAGCAAGTTGATCTGCTTGTCAATGTTCTCCTTCTGCGCAAGCGCCGCGCTCTTGTCGTTCTGGATGGATTTTAGCTCTTTTTCCAGCTGCGATTTTTCCGAGTTCATACCGCTGAGCTCGTCTTTGAGCTTGTCGATATCCGCCTGCGTGACGGCGGAGGCGTCCTGCACCAGGGAAAGCGGTGTCAGCTCCGTCAGCGTCAGCGACGCGAAGACGGCCAGCACCAGGAGGATGCGTGCGATCTTTTTTCTGCTCATCGTCCGCCTCCCTCACACGTGCAGGAACTTGCGGATAGCCGTCAGGCTGCCACCCACACCGATCAGGATACCGGCGGCGGCAAAGATCGCAGCCACGGGCCGCCAGATCGACGTAAAGTCGACGATCGTGAGAAGCTGCAGCCGGTCGGACATCGCAAGGCTCTTTGCGACCGATTCATACAGCAGCCACTGCAAGCCAAAGCCAAGCACCGCACTGAGAAGGCCGATCATAAAGCCCTCGTACACGAACGGCCAGCGGATGAAGCCGTTCGTCGCGCCGACCATCTTCATAATGGCGATCTCGTCGCGGCGGTCGAATGTCGTGAGCTTGATGGTATTCGAGATGATGAAGACCGACACGAGCAGCAAAATGGCAATGAGCGCGATGCACACTATGCTCGCAACATTTCGCAGCGTGATAAAGCCGCCCGCGATGTCTTCGTCCACGCGGACATTGGCAACGCCTTCGACATTGTCGAGGATGTCCTGCGCAGTCTTGCCGGAAATGCTCAAATCGTCAACATAGACAGCGTAGCGGTCGCGCAAAATCTCGGGGTCAAGGTTCTGGAACATGTTGTCCCCCTCGTAACGCGCCTCAAAGGACTTCATCGCCTCTTCCTTGCTGATGAAGACGCATTCCTTCACGTTGGCGCGCTGCTCAATGGCGCGGCCCACGGCCTTGGTCTGCGCATCGTCGCAGCTCTCGTCCACGAAGGCGAGAATTTCATACTCGCTCTCGAGCTGCTGGAGCTGCACCTGCGCATTGTACGCCACGAGCGAAAATGTACCCATGACGACAAGGCAGGCGACCGTGATGCCCACGGCCGCAAAGGACATGAATCCGTGCGAGAACATGTTGCGCATGCCCTCGCCGAAAAAGTAAGAAAAATCGTGTTTGCGCATAGCTTACCTCGCATTATAGCCGACGCCGTCGCCATCGCTCGTGATGACGCCCTGTTCGAGCGTGACGACGCGTTTTTTGAACTGATTGACAAGATCTTTCTCGTGCGTGACGACGACCATCGTCGTGCCGAGATGGTTGATGCGCTCGAGCAGGCGCATGATCTCCAGCGAGCGCGCGGGGTCCAGGTTCCCCGTCGGCTCGTCGGCGATGATGGTGCTGGGGTTGTTGATGAGCGCACGTGCAATGGCCACGCGCTGCTGTTCGCCGCCGGAGAGCTCGTTGGGATAACGGTCGGTCTTTTCCTCAAGTCCGACGAGCTCAAGCACATAGGGGATGCGCTTTTTGATCTCGCGCGGCGAAGAACCGACGGCGCGCATGGCGAAGCTCAGGTTCTCGTAGACCGTTTTCTTCTCGATCAGGCGGAAGTCCTGGAAGATGACGCCGACGGAGCGGCGCAGCAGCGGGATCTGCCGCTCGGCAATGTTCGTCAGGCTGAAGCCGTTGACGGCGATCTGGCCGGACGTCGGTACGATCTCGCCGGTGAGCAGCTTGATAATCGTCGACTTGCCGCTGCCGCTCGGGCCGACCAAAAAGACGAACTCCCCATCCTCGATGCGAAGCGAAATGCCCTTTAAGGCCGTCGTGCCGCTCTCGTATTCCTTTACTACATCGCTCAGGCGTATCATGCTCTTCCCTCAGTTTCCAGCAGGTTTTGACTCGATCCCGCAAATTTTCAGTCTTTATTATAGCGCGGCAAGTCCGCGATGGCAACAGGTAATTATGTAAACTTTCAACTTTTTTGCCGCAAAATGGCGAAAAAACAAGGACTGTCTGAAGACAGCCCTTGTCAAATTCTTTTTCTTTACGCTTCGATGCCGCGGGAGGCAAGGTACTTTTTGACCATGAGCGCGACCTTGAAGGTGATGGCGTCGTCGAACTCGCGCAAGTCGAGGCCCGTGAGCTTCTTGATCTTCTCGAGACGGTAGACGAGCGTATTTCTGTGGACGAACAGCTTTCTCGCCGTTTCGGAGAGGATGAGGTTGTTCTCGAAGAACTTGTTGATCGTAAAGAGCGTCTCCTTGTCGAGCGCGTCGATGGGGTTCTTCTTGAAGACCTCCTGCAGGAACATTTCGCACAGTGTCGTCGGCAGCTGATAAATGAGGCGGCCGATGCCGAGGTTTTCATAGCTGATGATGTACTTCTCGGTGTCGAAGACCTTGCCGACCTCGATCGCCATCTGCGCTTCCTTATAGGACTTCGCGAGGTCGCGCAGGTGCGTCGCCACCGTGCCGATACCGACGACCACGGTGCTCTCACCGTTCACGCGCAGCGTCTCTTCGATCTGCGCGGCGGTCTTTTCAAGGTCGCTCATCTCCACATTGTCGCCGAGCTGCTGCACGAGCACCACATCGTCCTCGCCCATGGAAAGGACAAAGCTCGTCTGCCGGTCGGGGAAGATGTTCTGCACGGTCTCGACGGGGACGGCGTCGGCCTTGTCGTCCGTGCGGCGGATGACAAACACGCCGCGGTTGAGCTCGGCCTCGACGTGCAGCTCCTTGGCGCGGACGTAGATATCGCTTAACAGAATGTTATCGGAGAGGATGCTCTTGACAAACGACGTCTTGTCGTGCTTTTCCTCGTAATAGCTCTTGGCGGTGTTGAGCGCGACGGTCGCCATGCTGCAGACGGTCGAGCTGAGCGCGTCCTCGCCGCGGGTGAAGGCCGCAAAGTCGAACTGACCGCCCCAGCCCTCGAGCGCCTTGAAGGTCTTGCCCTCGAGCGCGGTGCAGGCGCCCTCGGCCTCATTGATGGGCTGCACCAGATGCGGCCAGCGCTGGCCGATCTCCGGCAGGTCGGTGCAGGCGATGACCGTGCCCTCGGAGTCGATCACGCCAATGACCGTATCGGTCGTTTCCTTAAACTGTAAAACGATGTTCTGAAAAATCCTACCGGACATATTCCGTGCCTCCTTGATTTATTAGGGAGTTTGTGCATTCTGCCAACTTGATGGGACTATTATACTTTCTCCGTCTGACGATTGCAAGAACTTTTTTCTCTTTTCAACAATTTTTTTCTTCTTTTTTAGGCATTCCGTAAAGGAAGGACAAACGCTTACTTGTCCGCGCCCGCTTTTCCTTGGGCAAATTGCCCACTTTCCCGCAGGTTTTTGATCTCTTCCGCCGTGAGCAGGCGGTATTCGCCCTTGGAAAGCCCCTCGTCAAGCGTGAGTGAACCCATGCTCAGCCGCTTTAAGTAAACGACCGGCTTTCCGCGCGAGGCCAGCATCCGCTTGATCTGGTGGAACTTGCCCTCGTGGATGGTGATGAGCGCCTCGCTCTGCGCGTCGCTCTTTAAAATCTCAAGCTTTGCCGGAAGGCATTCGAGCCCGTCGCCGAGCGTGATGCCCTGCACAAAGGCTTTACAGTCAGCGTCGTCGAGCGCGCCGTCGGTGCGGACAAAGTAGACCTTGTCGACGTGCTTTTTCGGCGCGAGCAGGTCGTGCGCGAGCGCGCCGTCGTCGGTCAGAAGCAGCAGCCCCTCCGTGTCCTTGTCGAGCCGCCCGACGGGAAACAGGCCGATCTTTCGATACTCGGGCGCAAGCAGGTCGAGCACCGTCTCCCCGCGTCCGTCTTCGGTGGCCGAGAGCACGCCCGCAGGCTTGTGGAGCATCACATACGTGTGCTCGCGATAAAAAAGCTCTTCGCCGTTCACGCTGATGCGCGCGGTCAAGGGGTCGCACTTGTCCTCCGCGCTGGCCGCGATGCGCCCGTCGACGAGCACGCGACCCTCGCGCACGAGGGTCTTGACCTCGCGGCGCGAATAGCGCCCGGTCGAGGCGATGATCTTGTCGAGTCTCTGCTGTGCCATGGTGGTTCCCGCCTTTCTGCATTCTGAAGTATCAGTGTAGCATACTTTTTCTTTCGGTGGAATAGCTTTTATCGAAAGGGTGTGGTTGCTTCATGTTCATCATCACCGCCAAGTGCTCCAAACGCCGCGTTGTAAAAATTCTGCTCATCTTCGCGCTGCTGCTCTCGCTCTTTCTGGCGCTGCGCGCGTGCCGGCATTCGTCTCCGCCGCCCGTCATCGCCGCCGGAACAAATGAAGAGCGCATTGCGTATCTTGCCTCCCTCGGCTGGGAGGTGAACGACCAGCCGATCGAAACGCTGAGCGTCACGCTGGGCGAAACGCTCGAAGAGCCGTATTTGAGCTACAACGACCTCCAGCGCTCGCAGGGCTTTGACCTCACACGCTATTGCGGGCAGACGCTCTCGCGTTACACCTATGTTGTGACCAACTATCCTGACGCCTCGCTCCCCTGTCAGGCCGACCTGTACGTCTGCGGCGGCGCGCTCGCCGCGGGCGACATCGTCTGCACCGGCGAAAACGGCTTCATGGCGGGGCTCGCTTTCCCCGCCGGTTGACAGCGCTTTCTTCTCCCTCTCACAGCCCCCGTGCGGGGGCTTTTTCTTTTTGACTATTGCGCGCGGCTGTGGTATGATTTCGGTGAATTGATATAAAGGAATCATCCCATGGAATTTTACACCCTCGCCAGTTCGAGCGCCGGCAACGCCGCGCTCGTCTGTCACAACGATACCCACCTTCTCATCGACGCGGGCATCTCCTGCCGCCGCATCACACAGTCGCTCGCGGTGCTGAACCTCACGCTCGACGACCTCGACGGCATTCTCATCACGCACGAGCACATCGACCATGTCCGAGGACTTGTGACGCTCGCCAAAAAATGCCCCGCCCCGCTGTATGCGACGTTCGGCACCGCGGCGGCCATCCAATACCCCGAGCCGCGCCTGCGCGCCTTTGCCACGGGCAAAGAGTTTACGATCAAGGACCTGCACGTCCGCTCGTTCCGCACGTCGCACGACGCGAAAGAAAGCGTCGGCTACCGCATCGAGAGCGACGCAGGCTCGCTCGCTGTGCTGACGGATACGGGCTTTGTCACCGACGAGGCGCACGACGCAGCGCTCGGAGCGGACATGCTGCTGCTCGAATCGAATCACGACGTCGTGATGCTCAAAAACGGCGGCTACCCCTATTATCTCAAGCAGCGCATCCTGAGCGAGTACGGGCACCTGTCGAACGACGCCGCGGCGGAATTCGCCATCGAATGTGTCCGCGCCGGCACGAGCGACATTCTGCTCGCGCACCTGAGCGACGAGAACAACTCTCCCCAGCTTGCCGAATACACCGTCGGCCGCGCGTTGCAATCGAGCGGGCTGAGCGTCCGCCTTGCCGCCGCGCCGCGCGACACCATCAGCGAGGTACACGTATGCAGAAGATCACCGTCCTTTGCGTCGGAAAACTGAAGGAGGCCTTCTACGAGCAGGCCGTCAAGGAATATGAAAAGCGCCTTTCGCGCTGCTGCAAGTTAGAGCTTTTGGAGCTGCCCGAGCAGCGCCTCGGCGACGAGCCGAGCGAGGCGGAGATCCGCCAGGCCCTCAAAAAGGAGGCTACGCTCGTCGAGCAGAAGCTTCCCAAGAGTGGCGCGCTGATTGCCATGTGCATCGAGGGACAGGAGATGAGCAGCGTAGCGCTTTCGCAGAAAATGCAGCAGCTCGCCGCGCGCGGCGCGTCACAGCTGACGTTCCTCATCGGGTCGAGCTTCGGCCTTGACGAGGACTTAAAGAAAAAAGCCGACCTGCGGCTCTCGATGTCGCCGATGACGTTCCCGCACCACTTAGCGCGCGTGATGCTGCTCGAGCAAATCTACCGCGCCTACCAGATCGAGGCTGGAACCAAATACCACAAATGACCCATCATCAACATAAAGGAGGACAACGCCCATGTCGGATGAAGTGAAGCTCACCTGGGGCAAGACAGAAAACGACCTTTTGCAGCGCTGGCCCAAATCCGCCGACGGCACGCCGGAGGAGCCCGCGCTTTTGACCGTCGCGATGGACACGAATGCCGAGACGGACATGCTCTGCGCCATGCTCCGCTCGTATGACATCCCCGTGCTACGCAAATACGAGGGCGAGGGCTCGTTCGGCAAGATCGTGCTCGGCATGCTCGGCGGCGGCACGTGGCTCTATGTGCCGTCCTCGATGCTCGAGGACGCGAAAAATCTGATCCGCCCCATTGATGAAATTCCGGAACAGGAGGACATGCAATGAATTACCGTCAGGAATATGAAAAGTGGCTCGCCTCCCCCGCGCTGAGTGAGGACGAGAGAAACGAGCTCAAGGCCATCGCAAACGACGAAAAGGAGATTGAAAACCGCTTCTACGGTCCGCTCGAATTCGGCACGGCCGGCCTGCGCGGCACGATGTACGTTGGACTTCACAACATGAACCGCCACGTCATCCGCTGGGCGACGCAGGGCTTTGCCAACGTCATCCGCGCTGAGGGCGAAGAGGCCATGAAAAAGGGCGTCGCCATCTGCATGGACTGCCGCAACCACTCGATGGAGTTTGCGCGCGCCGCGGCCTGCGTCATGGCGGGCAACGGCATCAACGTCAAGCTCTTTGAGTCCCTGCGCCCAACGCCTGAGCTCTCGTTCGCCGTGCGCGAATACGGCTGCGAGGCGGGCATCAACGTCACCGCGTCGCACAATCCCAAGGAGTACAACGGCTACAAGGTCTACTGGTCCGACGGCGCGCAGCTGCCGCCCCAGCACGCCGCGGCCATCGCCAAGGAGCTCGAGCACATCGACATTTTCACCGGCGTCACGTCGATGGACTTTGACGAAGCCGTCAACAAGGGCCTCATCACGATGCTCGGTGAGGACTGTGACAAGCGCTTCATGGCAAATGTCATGAGCATGGTCAACGACTATGAGACCGTCAAAAAGGTCGCCGACGACTTCAAACTCGTCTACACGCCCTTCCATGGCTGTGGCCACAAGCTCGTGCCCGAGGCGCTGACGCGTCTTGGCATCAAGCACCTTTTATGCGTACCCGAGCAGATGGTCATCGACGGCAATTTCCCGACCGTCGTGTCCCCGAACCCCGAGAATCCCGAGGGCTTCTACCTCGCCATTGACCTCGCCAAGAAGAACGACGTCGACTTCATCCTCGGCACCGACCCCGACAGCGACCGCGTCGGTATCATGGTGCGCAACAAGCAGGGCGAGTTCGAGCCTGTCACCGGCAACCAGACGGGCGTGCTGCTGCTCGACTATCTGATCGGTGCGATGAAGCGCGCAGGCAAGCTGCCCGCGAATGCCGCCGCGCTCAAGACTATCGTCACGACCGAGATGGCGCGCGCCGTGGCGGAGGCGAACGGTCTCGACTGCTACGACACGTTCACGGGCTTTAAGTTCATGGCCGAGAAGATGAACGAGCTTGAGGGTGCGGGCAAAAACACCGTCATCTTCTCCTACGAGGAGAGCTACGGCTACATGATCGGCCACTACGTGCGCGACAAGGACGCAGTCACGGCCTCGCTGCTGCTCACCGAAATGGCCGCGTGGTACTACTCCCAGGGCATGACGCTCTTCGACGCGCTCAACGCGCTCTTTGAAAAGTACGGCTGGTACGGTGAAAAGACGCACAACCTCATCATGCCGGGCTTAGATGGTGCGGAGAAGATGGCCGCTCTTATGAAGTCCCTGCGCGAGACGCCGCCGAGCGAGATCGCGGGCGTCAAGGTCGCGACGTACAAGGATTATTCGGATGGCACCGCGCGCGACACCGCAAGCGGCGAGGTCACGAAGATCGCGCTCTCGGGCTCGAACGTGCTGCGCTTCGAGCTCTGCGACGGCACGCACATCGTCGTGCGCCCGAGCGGCACCGAGCCGAAGATCAAGGTCTACATCCTCACCAAGGGTGCGGACGCGAGCGAACGCGACGCAAACCTCGCCAAATACTCCGCCTGGGTCAACACCCTCGCCTGATATTTCCCTATCCCAAAGCAGCAAAGGGCGGCGCGGATCACGCGCCGCCCCTTTTCTATCTTTGCCGCCACGCGGCGAAAGGATGGTTCCCTCTCATGGCAATGCTCGCACTCTACTGGTCCATTATGATCGCCTGCTACCTCATCGCAGGCAAGCTGCGCCGCCATAAGGACCGCTTTCATTTTCTGGACAAGCTCACGAGCTTTTTCATCTATCTGCTCATCTTCCTCATGGGGCTGCGCATGGGCGCAGACGAGGAGGTGACGTCGAGCCTCGGCAGCATCGGTGTGCAGGCGTTGTTCGTCACACTGCTCACCGCCGTCGGCAGTATGCTCGGCGCGACTGCCGCGCGCAAGATCGTGCATCTCAACCGCCGCGCCCTGCCCGTCGGCACGGAAGATAACACCGCCGGGGAACGCGGCGGCGGGGTCAACACCTCCGGCATCAAGTCCTCGATCATCATTTGCCTCATGGTCATCTGCGGGATGCTGCTGGGCTACTTTGTTCTGCCGCAGCTCATGGTGCCCGAGCGCTTTGAAGAAGTCTCCAGCACCCTGCTCGTCATAGGGCTTTGCATCATGCTCGGCTCGGTGGGCTTCAGCATGGGACTTGACGGCAGCATCGTGCGCGTCATGCGCGGCGCGGGGCTGGGCGTCGTGCTCGTGCCCATTTTCTCTGTGATTGGCTCGCTGCTCGCCGGCGTCGTCTATGCGCTCCTCTCCCCCGTCACGCTGCGCGAAGGGCTCGCCATCAGCGCGGGCTTCGGCTGGTACACGATGGCGCCGAGTGTCATCTCCGGCGCGGGGCACGCGGTCGCGGGCGCGGTCTCGTTTTTGCACAATGTGCTGCGCGAGATGCTCGGTATCATTCTGCTGCCCGTCATCGCGGGCAAGATCGGCTATATCGAGGCCATCACCATCCCTGGCACCGCCTCGACTGACGTGTGCCTGCCGATCGTCGAGCAGGTGTGCAACTCGGAAACGGTCGCCTACTCGTTCTGTACCGGCATGCTGATGTGCATCACCTCCGCAGCGCTGGTGCCGATCATCATCGGCGCGTAAAAAATCACCCCGCAATGCACGGAAGAAATAATAAAGGGGAGTTCTCTTGTGATAGAGGGCTCCCCTTTTCGCGTCTTTACACACGGTCAAGCAAGTGCGGTATCGGACGCTCACTGCACTGCCGGGCACTGCCGGCCTTCGTGGTCGATGGTGTAGTCACAGGTGAGCAAGATCTTCGAAATCGGTACGATCTTATACCCCTCGGCGAGCAAGTAGTCGAGAATATCCGGCAACGCCTCGGGCGTGTGCTCACCCGCGTTGTGGAACAGCACGATCGACCCGCTCTGCACCTTGCCCGTCACACGCTTCGTGATCTCACCCGCCGAGATGCCCTTCCAGTCGAGGGAATCCACATCCCACTGGATCGGCTCCATGCCTATCGAGCGGATGGTGGAGATGACGTGGTCGTCATACTCGCCGAACGGGCAGCGGATGAGCGTCGGGCGGACGCCGGTCAACGCCTCGATCTTATCGTTGCAGGTGTTCACGTCTGCGATGATCTGGTCGGCGGTGAGGGAATTATAATGATCATGCGCATTGGAGTGGTTCATGAGCTCATTGCCGCTGTCCACGATGGCCTTGGCCTGTTCGGGATACTGATCCGCCCAGTTGCCCACGACAAAAAAGGTACAGGTGACACCGTACTCCTTGAGCACGTCGAGGATCTTCTGTGTGTTGTCCGCCCCCCACGCCGCGTCGAACGAGATGGAGCACACCTTCTGGTCGCGCTGGACACAGTAGATCGGCAGCTGGCGCGTGGCGGCCGACGCGCTGACGGCGGCGGGATAATTGACGGCGGCAAAGATCGCCGCGGCGGCCAGCACCGCCGCGCCCAGCGTCAGCCATTTGCGCCGGAGCACCAGAAAGCGCGGCGGCTTCTTCTCCTTTTCAGACTTCTTCCTGCGGTCAAAATGAAACAGCATCAGCATATCCTCCCCAATTCTCTTGGTAGAGGGTATGCTGGTGCTGTTCATATCATGCAAGGGGGACGGGCTTTACTCGATGCCCGCCAGCGTTTGGGCTTCGGCGACGTACTGGTCGATGAGGCCCTGCTCCTGCATCTCGGCGATCTTTTCGTTCAGGTAGGCGACAAAGTCCTCGTTGCCCTTCTGCACGCCGATGCACTGGCCCTCGCTGTCGCTTTCGATGCCGATGTCCTTGACCGTCAGGTCATCGTTCGCCGCGGCGAATGCGAGAGCTGCGGTGTAGTCGATGTACACAACATCGAGCTTGCCGCTCTTGAGCTCCATGATGAGATCCTGCGCCTTGACGAGGCCGACGACGTTCTCTTCGCCCACCAGCTCGTTGGCGATGGGCACCTGAATGGTACCGTTCTGCACGCCGACCTTGTGACCACTCAGGTCTTCGGGCTTGTTGTAGAGCGCGTCATCCTCCGCGCGGATCAGAATGGCCTGCTGCTGCTTAAAGTACGGGTCGGAGAAATCGACGGACTTCAAGCGCTCCTCGGTCGAGGCCATACCGGCGATGACAATGTCAAAATCACCCTTGGCGAGGTTGATGCACAGGTTGTCGAACGACATGTCGACGACCTTGAGTTCGACGCCGAGGTCATCGGCGATGTACTGCGCGATAGCAACGTCAAAGCCGACGATGGTGTCCTTGCCGTCCACTTCCGTGTGGAATTCGTTCGGGGGATAGTCGGCAGAGGTTCCCATCACGAGCACGCCCGCCTCCTTGATCTGCTCGATCTTGGACTTGGCGGTGTCATCGGACGACGCATCGCCGTCCGAGCTGCCCTGCGCACTGTCGTCGCTCTTGCTGCCGCAGGCGGCAAGAGACAGGATCATCATAAGCGCTAAAAGCAGCGCCGCAAATTTCTTGAATGCGTTCATCTTTGTTCCCTCCTGCGTGTCTTATTCCCACAGGGGCTTGTCCCAAAGGTTCACCTTGGTGCCGATGCCCATTTCCGTCGCGTTCAGGTAGAGCTGATAGGCGATCATGATGTCCAGCGCGCCGAGGCCCATGGACGCGGCGGCGACGAACTGATCGTCCGAGGTGCGCAGCTTCTTCGTGCCGAGCACCAGCTCGCTCAGGTCCATGATCTGGCTCTCATCGAGCTTGCCCTCCTTCGTGAGCTTGGACAGCGGGTTCGTGTGCTGCTTGAGCTGTGTCCAGTAGTCGGCGACGATGCCGTCGGCCTTGAGGAAGACGTCTTCCATCACCTCGTTGGAGTGCATGGAGACGAGACCGCAGCCGGGCGTCAGCCAAGAGGTGTCCATGAACGGCTTGGGTGCGGTGGTCTCGCCGACGATGAGCTGGGACTTGAGCGCCGCGGCCTTGCTGTCGCTCGTCGGGATGATCTCGACGCCCAAGCTGTCGCCGTACTCCTTCGCGATGCCCTCGGCCTTGGCGACATCAATGTCGCAGAGGTACATGGTCTTGATCTGGGGCAGCGCCTCGTGCACGGCGGAGATCATCGTGCGGCCGATAACGCCCGCGCCGACAAGGCACGCGGTGTCCGCATTGGAGGGGGCGGCATATTTGGCCATCAGGCCGCCGACGGCGGAGGTGCGCATCGCGGTGATGAGCGTGCCGTCCAGGATGCAGAACGGCAGCACCGTCTCGGGGTCACTCAGGATGGAAATGTCGATGCCGTAGGGGATGCCAGGGATCGTGGCGTTCTTTTTGGACTCCGCCGCCCACTTGATGCCGCCGATGTTGATGTCGCCGCCGATGTAGCAGGGCATGGCGTTAAAGAACGACTGCCAGTTTTCCTTGTCAGGGATGCTGGTGTTGGTCTTGGGCGGGTTCTTGATGAGGCCCTGACCGAGCATCGCGTAGGTCTTTTCCGTAACGGCCAAGATCTGTTTCATATCGAGAAGGCCAGCCTTGATAACATCTTCCTGCTTGAGGAACAGGATTTCGGGATTGATGGTGTGAAGCATTTTAATTTTCCTCCAATAATATCGTAAATTTTTTAATTTTTGTTAAATGACGTTGATGACCTTGGATAAGAACTCTTTGGTTCGTGCGTTCTGCGGGTGCTCGAAGATCTCCTCGGGCGTGCCCTGCTCGGCGATCTGTCCGCCGTCCATGAAGAGCACGCGCGTGCCGACCTTTCGGGCAAAGCCCATTTCGTGCGTGACGACGACCATCGTGATGCCGTCGCGGGCGAGGTCGGAGATGACCTGCAGCACCTCGCCGACCATCTCGGGGTCGAGCGCGGAGGTCGGCTCATCGAAGAGCAGCACATCGGGCTCCATCGCCAGCGCCCGCACGATGGCGATACGCTGCTTCTGCCCGCCGGAGAGCTGGGAGGGATAGGTGTTCGCCTTGTCCTCAAGTCCCACGCGCTTTAGAAGCTTGAGGGCCTTTTCCTTGCTCTCCTCTTCCGACTGCTTTTTGACTTTCGTGAGCGAGATCGTGATGTTTTCAAGCACCGTCAGGTTGTTGAAGAGGTTGAACTGCTGGAACATCATGCCGACCTTCTGTCGGTGCCTGTTCACATCAAAGCCCTTGGCCGTGATGTCCTCGCCCTCGAAGTAAATTTTGCCGGCGGTGGGCTGCTCCAGAAGGTTCAGGCATCGGATAAAGGTGGACTTACCGCCGCCCGAGGGACCGATGATGACGACCACGTCGCCCTTGCAGATGGTCTCGCTCAGCCCGTCGAAGACGGTCAGGCTGCCGAACTTTTTCTGCAAGTCCTTGATCTCGAACAATACGTTACCGTTCACTCTTTCTCAGCCTCCCTTCAAAGATGTTCAGGCCCTTGCCGAGGATGATATTCAGCGCCAGATAGATGATGGCGGAGATGTAGTAGCAAGGAAGCGGGTTATAGGTAGAGGTGACCACGATGCCGTTGTTGTACATCAGATTGCCGATGCCGAGGTACTGGATGATTGAGGTCTCCTTGACCATCGTGACAAATTCATTGCCGATGGCGGGGAGAATATTTTTGACCGCCTGCGGCATCACCACGTAGCGCATGGCCTGCGCATTCGTCATGCCGCACGAGCGCGCGCCTTCCATCTGGCCCTTGTCCACCGCCTGAATGCCCGCGCGGATGATCTCGGCAACGTAGGCGGAGGAGTTGATTGAAAGCGCGATGATACACGGCAGCGCCCGCTCCAGATCGACACCGAAAAGGGTCCCGGTGGGATAGCTGATAAAGTCGAGCTGGTAGTAGACGATGTAGAGCTGCACGAGCATTGGCGTACCGCGGATGACGGTGATATAGATGCCGGCGAACTTTTCCAGCGGCTTAAACTTGGATAGCCGCATGAAAGCGATCAGGCAGCCGAGGATCGAGCCGCAGAACACGGTGAGCAGAGAGATGAGGATGGTCGTTCGCGTCCCTCGCAGGAAGTATTGATAATAATTCGTTGCAATTTCCCAAATGTTCATGTGCTGTGGTTTCCTCCTTCGTAGGACTGACTGTGATGCTGATTGTATATTTATGTTCGCAAAATGTCAATAGCGAGAATAATAATTCATATCAAGATTGTAGCACTGAATAAAGAGACGAAATAGAGCGGAAAACGATTTGGTAAAAATATACACAAAAGTCAGCATAACTATGACGGTCGAACATCCGCTGCGGCACAATACGGCGTGTTTATAAGCAAGCAAAAAGATTTTGCTGCATGAAAACACGCAAAAAGAAAGGTGCCGGGCTGAAACGTTCACTGTTTCAGTCCGACACCTTTTTCATAAAAGTGCAAAAGTGCGCAAATGACCCCTGCCATCCCCAAATGGCAGGAGCCGTCTGCGTGATCGTGTGGGGCGCGCACGCGCCCTGGTATCATAAAGCCGCGAGCGGCTCTATCATCATGCGTCGTTTTCGAGCATCCGGTAGCCCACGCCGATCTCGGTGAAGATATACTCGGGCGAGGCAGGATTCTTCTCGATCTTGCGGCGGATGTTCGCCATATTCACGCGCAAAATCTGATTGTCGGCCTTGGCCTTCGGCCCCCAGATCTGCTTGATGAGATAGTCATACGTCAGCACCTTGCCAGCGTACTTGCCGAGCAGCGCCACGATCTTGAACTCGTTGAGCGTCAGGTGCACATCCTGATCGCCGATGAGCACGTGGTGCTTGTCATAGTCGATGGTCAGGTCCTTGACGGTGAACTTGCCCGACTGCGCGATCTCGTTGTTGTCGAGCGGCGTACGCGTGTGACGGATGGCCGTGCGGATGCGCGCGAGCAGCTCGCTCGTGCCGAACGGCTTTTCGATGTAGTCGTCCGCGCCGAGGTCGAGCGCCATGACCTTGTCATGCTCGTGCGTGCGCGCCGAAACGACGATGATCGGCAGACTCGACCACGAACGAACCTCCTTGAGGATGTTCATCCCGTCCATGTCGGGAAGTCCCAGATCGAGAATAATGAGATCGGGGCAGTGCGAGGTGATCATCGAGACCGCCTCGGCGCCCGTCTGCGCCACCAGCACGTCGAAGTCGTTCGCGGTGAGAACCGTCGAAATAAAGTTGCTGATGTTCTGCTCGTCTTCCACCACGAGCACTTTATCCTTCAATTTCACTGTTGATGCCCTCCTCCAGCGGCAGATAGAAGCGGAAGCACGCTCCGCCCGAATCTAAATTTTCTGCGGTCATCGTGCCGCCGTGTGCCTTGACGATGGTATAGCACACGGAAAGGCCGATGCCCATGTTTTTCTTCATATCAAAGTTGTTGTGCGACACGCCGGAAAGCCCGCCGTTAAAGATCGTTGAGAGCTTCTCCTTCGGGATGCTGACGCCGTTGTCACTGATGGCAAAGCAGGCGTTTGTCCCCTCGCGTGAAAGGCAGACGCGGATCTGCGTGACGTTTCCGCCGTGGATGGCGGCGTTTTCCAGCAGATTCATAATGACCTGACGGATCAGCGTCGCGTCCATCGGCACCATCAGCACCTCGTCCGGCACCTCGATTGAGACATGGATCGCTGGGAATCGCTTGGTGAACTTGCTGACCGAGACGCCGACGATCTCCTCGGCCGCCTCGCAGTCCTTCTCAATCTTTGCCTGTCCGCCGCTCATGCGCGTGATAGATAGGAGATTTTCGACCATGCGGATGAGCCACTGCGCGTCCTCATTCACATCCTCCAAAAGGCGGCGCTTCTGCTCGGGAGAAAACGAATCCTCGTTTTCGAGGATCGCGGCGGTGTTGCCGACGATGCTCGTCAGCGGCGTGCGAATGTCGTGCGACATCGCGCGCAGGAGATTGGCGCGCACGGCTTCCTTTTCTGTTTCGATGCGCAGCCGCTCCTGCTTTTTGATCTGCGTGTTCATTGCGCTGATCATCATGGACACCGTCAGCATCGCAAGGAAAGTAAACGGGTAGCCGGTGATCGTGAAGTTGAATTCCCAGTAGGGATATGTAAACACGTAGTTGACGAACAGCACACCGGAGACAGCGCTGAATATCCCCCAGAAATAGCCCTCCGTCCAGCGCGAGATGGTCGCGACCGCCAGCACGAAGATGAGGTTCACGTAGCCGCTGCCGTCGTCGATCCTTCGCAGCAGCGTGCAGAGCACCGTCGCCGTAGCCAGGATCGCCGCCGTCAGCAAAAGGTCGTAGATCCAACGCATTTTTTGGGGGATTTTTGCCATGTCGCCGCCTTCTCTCGCTTGATCGTTGGCGCGGAGAAAGACTCCGCATGCTTTCCGTCCCCATTATAGCATACAGCCTGCTAATTTTGTGCTAAATCGAATATTTTTTTCATGGTAGCAAAAAGGACGGCGCGATGCCGTCCCTTTCGCTGATAAAGGAAGAAGTGGAATTCAAAATTAAATCTTGCGAATGCTGACATTCGTCACATTCGCCATGTTGAAGCCGGGCTGCTGAGCGATCGCCGCCATGATGGCGACCTTGACCTCGTCGGTCAGACCGTCAGCGGGAACGGCGGACGCTGCCGGCGCGGCAACTGCTGCGGCGGGCTTCGGAGCCTCAGGCTTCGAGAGGATCTTGCCCATCAGGATCGTCAGGAAGATGATGCAGGTAAGGCCCACGAATGTGACGCCCATACCCATGATAACAACAAATGCGCTGGAAACTTGCATCGGCGGATACGCTCCTTTTATGTATTCTGGCGCTATTATAGCGCGCAGAATTTGCATATCAACCGTTTGGAAGCCCTCTTAGCATTGGCTTAACGCGAAGAGTTTTTCCCTTAACAGCGTTTTTATTGATGTTCAGTTTCCGCTAAAGATAAAACAGTCAGCACGCCGTCCTTTACGCGGAACTTAACGTCCCAGCCGCCAAAGTTCATACCGTACACGCGCTCGGGGGCGTTCTGGTACTGCGGGCGCGGGTCCTGCGCGAGCACGCCGAGCAGCGCCTCGCGCCGCCCCTCCGGCAGCTTTCGCAGAAACTCCGGCGGGCACTCCACTTCGATCGTCTCCTTCGGCGACGGGGCAAAGCCGCCCAGCGCCTCGGGGTGCGCGTCGGCGTAAGGAAGGTAGGGCTTGACATCATAGATCGGCGTGCCGTCCATCAAATCTGCGCCCGAGACGATCAAAACGTCACCGAAGCCATCCTCATGCTGCACGCTTTCGAGCTTCACGCAGGAAAGTCCGATGGCGTTCGGCCGGAACGGCGAGCGCGTCGCAAAAACGCCCACGCGCTCGTTGCCGCCAAGGCGCGGCGGGCGCACCGTCGGCGACCATGTGTCGCGCACGGCGGCAGAGAACTGCCAGATGAGCCACAGGTGCGAAAAGCCCTCGATGCCGCGCAGCGCGTCGGGATTCCGGTACTCCGGTTCGAAGACGATCTTCGCACGAAGCGCGGGGACGAGGCCGCTCTGGCGCGGGATGCCGAATTTTTCCGGAAAGTCAGAGTGGATTCTGGCAATGACCTTCATTGTATGTTCCATAGAATGCTCCTTTCTCCGCACAGGTACGGAGGGGATTGCGGCACTTGTGCCGCGGGGAAGCAGCGCCGTAGGCGCTGCACGAATGCGACGCCCATTTTCTTTCCGTGGAAAGAAAACGGGCGTCGCCCGTCCAAAAGAAAGGCGTTTGCATTGGCAGTCTCAATCTTGAAGAGCTGCATGCGCTGCGCAATCGAGTGCGATGTACATGGCTTCGCCATGAATCCCTGCGAATCGTTACCACTATCAACCGCGCCTTACTATCGTGAGGCGCGAGTGACGATTGCTTGGCGGCAGACTGCGTGCCGAATGCGGCATTGCTTCGCTCGCCGCATTGAGGAGGCTGGCGGTAGACGGGAATTAGGCTGTACTTCTATAAGACTGGCAGAGCGGCAGCGGATGATAGGAGCACATCAAGTCGTATAGCAACACCCAACGCGGCAATGCCGCGCGCAGGCATTCCCACTCCGGAGGCCTAAAAGTCATTCGAGTCCGGAACTGCCAATCAAAAGCCTTTCTCTTGGGGTTCCAAAGAGGCCATTCTCTTTTGCGAAAGAGAATGGCCTCTTTGCCCCTGCCGCCCGCAGGCGGCATATCCCTCCGCGCCGTGCGCGGAAAGTAGTGCACCCCTTTGCGCGCGCAAAAAAAGAGCTGTCCTTTCGGACAGCTCTTTTCAAATCTTTGTTCCTTATTCGGTGACGAAGGGGAGCAGAGCGATCTGACGGGCGCGCTTGATGGCCTCGGTCAGCTGACGCTGATGCATCGCGCAGGTACCGGTGGTTCTGCGGGGCAGGATCTTCGAACGCTCGGAGATGAAGCGGCGCAGCTTGGCGGCGTCCTTATAGTCGATATACTCGCACTTGTCAACGCAGAACTGGCACACCTTTTTGCGCTTGCGGTTCGGGCCGCCGGCGCGAGGGGCTCTGTTTTCGCGTTCCATAGCCATGGATGATTCCTCCTTATCAGAATTGGGGCTTTCGTACCCACATTAGAACGGCAGCTCGCCGTCCTCTTCAATTTCGGCAAAGCCGCCGCTCGCAGGAGCGGTGTAGCTCTCGGCGGGAGAGCCGTAAGCGGGGGGCGCATAGTCGCCGCCCGACTGGCTGTCGCGCTTGCTGTCGCCGAAATAAATGTTGTCGGCAACCACTTCCGCACTGCGGCGGTTGTTGCCATCCTTGTCTTTCCAGTCGCGGATCTGTAATCTGCCCTCGACCACGGCCATGCGGCCCTTGGTGAAATACTGGCAGACAAATTCAGCGGTCTGGCGCCAAGCGACTACGTCGATGAAATCGGTGGCCTTCTCGCCGTTGTCACGGCTCTTGAAGTCGCGGTCCACCGCGACGGAGAAGGATGTCACCGCCGTGCCGTTCTGCGTGCGGCGCAGCTCGGGGTCACGGGTCAGGCGACCCATGATGACGATACGGTTCAACATAGCGCGTTCCTCCTTACTCGCCCTTGCAGACGATCATGGAGCGGATGATACCATCGGTAATGCCGAGGATACGGTCCAATTCCTTGGGGAAATCGGGCGCGCTCGTGAAGGAGATCAGAACATAGTAGCCTTCGGTGATGTAGTTGATGGCGTAGGCCAGCTTGCGCTTGCCCCACTCCTCAACCTCCATAGCCGTGCTGTTCTGCTCCACGAGGGTCTTGAACTTTTCGGTCAGAGCGGCGACCTGCTCTTCGGGCAGTCTGCCGTCTATGATGAAAACGACCTCATAGTTTGCGGAAATCTTAGCCATTCTTGGTTGCACCTCCTTTTGGACTGATGGCCCACACGGATTCATGTGAGCAAGGATTTGCCTGCAATGCATATTACAAGCTCTACTATTATATAAAACTTTTCCGTAAAGTCAAGCAATTTTTCAAAAATACCGCCCCCTTTGCGCGAAAAAATCAGATTTTCCATGTTTTTCCAGTGTAAAGTCGGCCGCATTGCTTGCAATCGGGCGGAAATTCGTGTAAAATTATCGGTAGAGTTTACCAAAGGAGCGATACACCATGAAAAAGTTTTTCGTCGCGGCGCTGGTAGTGAGCATGCTGACTGTCCTTTTGAGCGGCTGCATGTGCCAGGTCGCCGATACGACGTTTCAGTTTGACGGCAGCGGCACGGTCGAGGCCAAATTCGGCTTCTCCGAGGAAATGGTCAACGCGATGAATATGCGCGCCGAGATGACCCAGAACGGCTTTTCCTACTTCCGCTACAACGGCCACAGCTACTACGGCGACCAGGCGAGCGAGTCGTTTGCCGACGCCGATGAGTTCAATGCGATCTTTGCCGAGGTCTCCGCGGAGATTTCCGAGGTGAGCAAGGCTGCCACGCCCGGCAAAGTGACGCTCTCCGTTGCCGACGACGGGGGACTTACGCTGACGGTGCAGAACGATCAGAATGACCGCCGCGCCGCGATCAAAAAGGCGCTTGCCGCCGAGCTGCCCGACTATTCCGACGCACAGATCGACGCGCTGCTTGAGGACATGGTGATGACCTACCGCTTCGCTTTCCCCGCAGCGCTTGTGGACTACAACGCCGCTGCCGGCATCACGGTGGAGGAAAACGTCGTCGCGGTCGACTATCTCACGCTGAATGCGGGCACGTACCGCTTTACGACCTCTGAAACCGAGAGCCTGCACCAGCGTCCGCTCGGCACTGTGACACAGGAGAGCATTCCCGCGAGCGGCAAGGCCTATATGCGCCGCCAGACCATCGAGCTCGACGGCCGCGACGTCACGCTCCAGACCTACGCGCTGCCCGGCAGCAACGGCGGCGAGACGAACTACGTCCGCCTGCGCGATATTGCGTCTCTCTTAAACGGTACGAACGCGCAGTTCGGCGTGGACTGGGACGGCAATGTCATTATCGTACCGGATGAAGCCTATAAGACAAACGGCACGGAGCTGCAGGCGCCGTTTTCCGGCGACCGCCGCTACCAGAAGGCCGACGCCAAAACCGTGATCTATGGCGAGAGCATCCCGTTCACGGCGATCCTGCTGACCGACGATCAGGGCGGCGGCTACACGTACTACAAGCTGCGCGACCTCGGCAAGGTGCTGAACTTCAACGTCGGCTGGTCGAACAGCCGCGGGATCTATATTGAGAGCAACCACGCATACGAAGGCTAAAGCCTTCAAAAAAGCGGCCCTTTAGGCCGCTTTTTTGAGTGGGAGCGTTGCAGTCCGCTGCGCGCATAATTCGCCCGCCGCAGGCGGGTGAATTCCACACTTGCGGCCTGAGAAGTGTAAATTCCAACGCACATGTCGTTGGAATTTACGATTGAAATTATTTGCGCCGTGCGCGGCGCAAAGTCTGCGACGCTTTTTGGTGCATTCTTAAATAAAAAAGAGGACTTCTATTCGGAAGTCCTCTTTTTTCGTTATGTTGAAAATTTTGTTGGGTCCACAGGGTCGAAGCGCGGTAAACCTTTTCAAAAAAGCGGCGAAGCCGCTTTTTTGACTCAGTTGAGCTTGAGATGCTTCTGCATCACGCCGAGGAGGGGGATGCCGAGGACATAGCAGGCGACAGCTTCGCCGAGGCCGACGGTGAGGGCGTTATAGAAGAACGCGGGCGGGAAGCCGTTGCCGACGCCTGCTTCCTCCCAAGCGATGAGCGCGCCGATGAGGATGGCGTTGCAGAGCACGGGCGGCAGCGCCGCGGTCCACTTATTGCGGCAGCGGGCGGTGAGGAGCGCTGCGAGCAGCGTGGCCGCCGAGCCGACGATCATGTCGAGCGGGCCATAGGGGCTTAAAATGTTGGAGAGCACGCAGCCGATAAAGAGGCCCCAGCTCGCCTCGGGCATCAGGAACGGCAGAACCGTCATCGCCTCGGAAAAGCGGAGCTGGATGGGACCGTAGGCAAGGTTCAGGGCATTGGAGAGCAGCGTCAGCGCGACGTAAACTGCCGCGATGAGCGCGCAGCGGGTGAGCTTTTTGGTATCAAAGTGCATGGGCGGGATTCCTTTCTGCTATGAGCGGGTAACGATTGAAAAACGGAACATTATTTGAAAACGCGGCGCGGGCGGCTATTCAGCCGCCCGCGTTTATTGCTTACGCGAGGTCGGGGAAAGAGCGCATCACTTCTGCGCAGCGGGGGCAGAGGCCCTCGGCGTTCGCCGCGGTGGAGTGCTTCCAGCAGCGCGGGCACTTCGTGCCGGCGGCTTCCTCAGCAGAGGCCTTCACGCTGTCGCCGACCGTCACCTCGACCTGAGAGACGATCAGCAGGTCTGCAAGCTCCTTGCCGTCCATATTTGCAAGGAACGCGTCCTCGGCAGGAACGGTCAGATGCACGTCGGCTTCCAGGCTTTTGCCGATCTTCTTCTCGGCACGGGCAGTCTCGAGCACGCCGTTGACGACGGTGCGCACGTCGGCGAGCTTCTCCCAGTTGGCCATCTCCTCAGCGGTGAGGGCGTAGGCCGTGAAGGGTTTGTTCATCTCGTTGAGCACCACGTTGCGCGCGTCGTCCTCGCCGGTGTGCGGCATGGCGAGCCAGATCTCGTCGCAGGTGAAAGCGAGGATCGGCGCGAAGAGCTTGGAAAGCGTGTGGAGCGTGAGGTACAGCGCGGTCTGCGCGCTGCGGCGGGACAGGCTGTCCGCACCGTCGCAGTAGAGGCGGTCCTTCACGATATCGAGATAGAAGCTCGAGAGCGTGGTGACGCAGAAATCGTTCACCGCGTGGGTGATGATGTGGAACTCATAGTCGCAGTAGGACTGTTCGGCCTTTTCAATGAGCTCGTTGAGCTTCGTGAGGAGCCAGCGGTCGAGCTTGGGCATCTCCTCGGGCTTGGTCAGCTTTTCGGGGTCGAAGTCGACAAGGTTGTCGAGCATGAACTTGCAGGTGTTGCGGAACTTGAGGTAGTTCTGGCTGAGCTGCTTGAAGATCTCCTTCGAGCAGCGGACGTCCGCGTGATAGTCCGCGCTGGCGGCCCACAGACGCAGAATGTCCGCGCCGTTCTCGTTGAACACATCCGCGGGATCGACGCCGTTGCCAAGGCTCTTGTGCATGGCCTTGCCTTCACCGTCGACCGTCCAGCCGTGGGTGACGCACTCCTTAAAGGGCGCGCCCTGGCCGAAGGCGCCGACAGCGGTCAGCAGTGAAGACTGGAACCAGCCGCGGTACTGGTCGAGACCCTCGAGGTACATCGTGGCAGGCCAGAAGCCCTGATCCTTCTTCATGGAAGCAAAGTGCGTGGAGCCGGAGTCGAACCAGCCGTCAAGCGTGTCCTCCTCTTTGGTAAAGCCGGCGTTCTTGCCGCAGTGCGGGCAGGTGAAGCCCTTGGGCAGGATGTCGGCGGCATCCATATCGAACCAGGCGTTGGAGCCCTTTTCGGCAAAGAGGTCAGAGACGGCCTTGATGGTCTCGTCGGTGCAGATGGGCTTGCCGCAGTCCTTGCAGTAGAACACGGGGATGGGCAGGCCCCAGCGGCGCTGACGGGAGATGCACCAGTCGGCGCGCTCGCGGATCATGCTCTTCATGCGGTCGATGCCCCAGCCCGGGACCCAGCGCACGTCGTCGCACGCGGCGCAGGCCTCTTCCTTGAAGGAATCGACGGAGCAGAACCACTGCGGGGTGGCGCGGAAGATGATGGGGTGCTTGCAGCGCCAGCAGTGCGGATAGCTGTGCACGATCTCCTCGCTGGCGAAGAGGGAACCGGCCTCCTTCATGTCGTTCAGGATAACGGGGTTGGACTCTTCAACGAGCATACCCTCATATTTTCCGGCATAGTCGGTGTGGCGGCCCTGATCGTTGACGGGCACGACCATGTCCATGCCGTAGCGGCGGCAGGTCTGATAGTCGTCCGCGCCGAAGCCGGGCGCGGTGTGGACGCAGCCGGTACCGGAATCCATCGTGACGTAATCGGCCAGCACCAGGCGGCTCGTCTTGGGCAGGAACGGGTGCTGGGCGAGCATGTTCTCATAGAAGTTACCGGGGTGGGTCTCAAGGATCGAGTAGTGCTCGACGTTGCCGACGGTCATGACCTTTTCGACGAGCGCCTTGGCGACGATGTACATCTCGCCGTTATCCTCGTTCTTCACGATGGCGTAGCTCTCGTCGGGGTGCAGGGCGATGGCAAGGTTACCGGGCAGGGTCCAGATCGTGGTCGTCCAAATGACAAAGTTGAGCTTGGACTTATCGAGGTGGCTCAGCTTGCCGAGATCGTCGTTCATCGGGAACTTGACATACACGGTCGTGCAGGGGTCGTCCTGATACTCGATCTCCGCCTCGGCAAGGGCCGTCTCGTCGTGATAGCACCAGTAAACGGGCTTGAGGCCCTTGTAGATGTAGCCCTTCTTGTACATCTCGCCGAAGACCTTGACCTCCTCGGCCTCAAAGCCGGGGTCCATGGTTTTGTAGGGGTGCTCCCAGTCGCCCAGCACGCCGATGCGCTTGAAGCCTTCCATCTGGATGCCGATGTACTTGTCGGCAAAGTCGTGGCAGGCGGAGCGGAAGGCGGAAACGGACATGGCCTTGTGGTTGAGCTTGTTCTGCTTGATGATGGCGCTCTCGATGGGCATACCGTGGTTGTCCCAGCCGGGGATGTAGGGCGTGTAGTAGCCGCGCATCGCGTAGGAACGGGTGATGAAGTCCTTCAGGGACTTGTTGAGCGCGTGACCCATGTGCAATCCGCCGTTGGAGAACGGAGGGCCGTCGTGCAGGGCGAAGCGGGGCTTGCCCTCGTTCTTTTTGAGCATCAGGTTGTAGAGGTCCATTTCCTCCCAGTGCTTGAGCATCTCAGGCTCGCGCTTGGGAAGACCCGCGCGCATCGGGAAGCCGGACTTGGGCATATTCAGCGTGCTTTTGTAATCCATGTTGCGTCTCCTTTATATGATAAATTACTTCTCTGCTTTCTTTTCGATCATCTTGCAGGGGAAAACGACCAGTCCGCATTCTTGACAAATTTCCGCATCGGGAAACTCCGGAAACGGGTCGCGCGTGAACACCGACGTATCATCGTCATCGAGCGGCCCCAGTTCGACAAGGTCGGTCGGCGCTTTGAAAAACCGCAGCTCCTGCTGCGTCCAGAAGGGGTATTTCTGCGTGTGCATCGAGCCGCGCAGCATTTCTTTTCCGCATTTTGGGCAGTTCATAGGGTGTCCTCCTCCGGCAAAAATAAAAACGCCCTGTCCCCATAAAGAGACAAAGGCGCTGACCTCTGCGGTACCACTCTTCTTGCTGTGTCTTGCACAGCCGCTCAAATGCTGCGATATAACGGTCGCACCCGTCCGGCCTTACTTAAAGTTCAGTCCGGCTGCTCCGAGGTGATATTCGACCCTGCCGCGTCCCGCCTTTCACCAAAACGGCGGTTCTCTTTGCCGCGGTGGAGGGGCTTACTTGTCCTCATCCACGCATATTTCATAATACAGTAGTAATATATCGGCTTTTTTGGGCTTTGTCAACCCCGCCGCGGCGCTCTCAGGGCAGAAAAAGATGTAAATTTGGAGTAAAAACTTGTAAACTACGGCAAAATACGCCCGTGAGCGCTTGACAGCGCAAAAAAATTGTGATACCTTTTGCAGCACGGAAAAAAGGGAGTAGCCGGCGCCCACGGGCGTTGAGCAGATCGTCATCGCGGGAAAGTTTCCCCGGTCTGCTTGCGAAATGGCAAGACTTTTACCCCGGGCAGCGCCCGCGGTAGAGGTCTTTTTTCTTTTGTCCGGCTACCAAAACCGACTGAGTATAAGGAGTGTTTACAGCATGGAGTTTTTGCTTGACGGCATCCGCGCGGTCACACCGCAGCAGTGCGTGATGTATGTGGTGGGCGCGCTGCTCATCT
>OGLV01000083.1_pt1 | contig 42666 bp, 36 predicted proteins | sample 1572851 | NCBI WGS metagenome assembly OGLV01 (sample SAMEA2582005, study PRJEB24529) | metagenome | biome: Human gut stool | place: China | collected 2011
AATCCTCAAATTATTGCAAAAACAATTGAAAATAAGAAAAATTCAGCAGAATCAAGGCAAAATCGTTCGATTCGGTGGATATCGCATCCCCTTAGGATTTTCGCCTTTCCTTATATTCCAGCGCTTTGCGGGCCAGTCGTGGTAGCGGTTTGGTAGCGGTCCGAAAATTTAAAGTACGGTTTTCCCTGTGATACCAATGGTTTGCAGAATCGCTACCATGGTAGCGTATCCGTTTCACTTAAAAAAAGACGGTGCAGCTGAACTGCACCGTCTTCGGAAATTTATGATGGAATTTTTGGAATTTTACACGTTGAAGCGGAAGTAGATCATGTCGCCGTCCTTGACGACGTACTCCTTGCCCTCGCTGCGCAGCAATCCCTTTTCCTTTGCCGCCGCGACGCTGCCGCAGCGGATCATGTCGTCGAAATTGATCGTTTCGGCGCGGATGAAGCCGCGCTCGATGTCGGAGTGGATCTTGCCCGCGGCCTGCGGGGCCTTGGTGCCGTTTTTGATGGTCCAGGCGCGGCACTCGTCCTCGCCGTAGGTCAGGAACGAGATGAGGCCGAGCAGCGCGTAGGAGCACTTGATCAGGCGGTCGAGGCCGGACTCCTGAATGCCGAGCTCCTCGAGGAACATCGCGCGGTCCTCGCCGTCGAGCTCGGCAATGTCCTGCTCGAGCTTGGCGCAAATCGGCAAAACCTGCGCGCCCTCCTTGTCGGCGAGCTCCTTGACCTGCTGGAGATACCGGTTGCCATCCTGATTCGCAAAGCCGTCCTCGTCCATGTTCGCGGCGTAGATGATGGGCTTGAGGCTCAAAAGATCGGCGGTCGCGATGAGTTCAGCGTCGTCGGGCGAAACCTCGAACGTGCGCGCGCTCTTGCCCGCGTCGAGGTGCTTGGCCAGCGCGGAAAAGAGCTCGACCTCGTGCAGGAACTTCTTGTCGCCCTTGGCCATCTTCGTCGCCTTTTCCACACGGCGGTTGACCATCTCAAGGTCAGCCATGATGAGCTCCAGGTCGATGGTCTCAATGTCGCCGAGGGGATCGACGGGGACGTTCGTGCTTGCGTCGGCCACGACGTGCATGATGTTTTCATCGTCGAAGCAGCGCACAACGTGGACAATGGCGTCCGTGCGGCGGATGTTCTCTAAGAACTTGTTGCCGAGGCCCGCACCCTGGCTCGCGCCCTTGACGAGGCCCGCGATGTCGACAAATTCGATGACGGCGGGAGTCTTCTTCTTGGGGTGGTACATCTCGGCGAGCTTGTCGTGACGCTCGTCAGGGCCGGCCACCATGCCGACGTTCGGCTCGATGGTGCAGAAGGGGTAGTTGGCGCTCTCCGCGCCCGCGTTGGTGATCGCGTTGAAGAGAGTGGACTTGCCGACATTCGGCAGTCCGACGATACCTAATTTCATTTGTACTCATTCTCCTTCGATTTTCCGTGATTTTCAAGGGGTTTCAGCGTTTGGTGTCTTGGCTGTTACACCATGTTTACACCATTTCCGCATTTGGCTTTATTGGATTTTATCAGACTACACCATTTTGCTGAAATTGCTTGATGGCATAATCCAGCGATTCGGCAGTCACATGAACATACCGATCCATTGTTGTTTTGATGCTGGCATGACCCAGCAGCTTTTGCAGCACCTTCGGCTGCATACCGCTTTCGATTGCTCTTGTAGCGTAGGTATGTCGCAGAGCATGCATACAAAAGTGTTTGATCCCTGCTTCATCGCAGAGCTTATATAAGTGGGTATCATAGGAACTGTTCTTCGCTGGCTCTCCTGTTCGCCAGTTGATAAAAACAAGATCACGCATGACAAGCTTGGAAGAAACGCCTGTACGTCTGTCTATGTACTCAAGCGTTTTGTCCAGCGTCGGGGACTCTTTCTGCTCCGGGCGGCTATCCCAAATACCTTTGAGGATTTCATAAGCCCGATCCGTCAACGGTATTGTGCGGTAGCTGTGCTGCGTTTTCGGAGGACCCGCACGCCAATACTGTTCACCGTGTCGAAACTCCAATGTTTTGTTGACCGTGAGCGTGTGCCGTTCCCAGTCAATAGCGTCCCATGTCAGACCAATCATTTCGCCGGTACGCAAGCCGGTTTCAAGGATCAGCGCGTATTGGTTGTAGTTGCGGGAGCGTTTCGCTGTTTCAAGAAACACGCGCTGCTCGTCACGGGTGAGGAACTTAATATCGTCTGTTGCACGAACGGGCTTTGTAAACCGCACACCGTCCATTGGGTGCTTGGCAATCAGGTCATTCATCTTCGCAGCCTTGAACATTGTTCCCATTGTGATATAGGCTTGACGGATGGTGGAACCCGCATAGTCAGCATCCATCTGAATGAACACTTTTTTGCAGTGCATCGGCTTGACATTGGCAATCATCATTTTGCCCATAACAGGCTGAATATTGTGGACATACCGCTCCCGATAATTGCGGAGCGTATTAGGGGCTAAATCACCCACAATATTCTCAATCCAGAAGTCAAACCATTGATCCACCGTCGTATCGGTGGCTACGAAAACATCCTCGTGCGCATCGGCGTATTTTGATTCTTCAATCCAGTTGCGAGCTTCGGGGAGCGTCGGAAGATACTTCTCATGCCGCTTTCCTGTTTTATCTACGAACCGTGCGTAATATAAACCGTCCTTTCTCTGGCAGATACCCTTACCACATTCTTTGCCTCGTAAACTTTTACCCATTCGGAAACTCCTTTCTCACTATGAGAAGAAGCCCCTATGCATTTTATAATTGTAGCACAAGGACTTTCTTTTCTCAATAGTGAACTTACCGTCAAGTCATCAACTTATGGCTGATATATTGCTCGAACTCCCTGCGTTTGACCAGCTTTTTGGACCCAACATAGAGAACAAACGGGCAATTCGGACTGCGCAGCATACTCTCGATCTTGTTGATCCCAATGTTGCTGCATGCTGCGGCTTCCTTAATCGTCAGCGTCATTTTGAGATGGATCGGCACTTGCAATTCCTCGACCATACTGTTACCACCTGTGTGTTACATTCCGGACTGTTGACTTAGAAACGTAGCATTTGGGGAAAGTAAGAGTTCGTCCGAGCTATCATCTCTTTCCGTATCCAAGTCCAGCAGCCATTTGTCTGGGATCGTGATCAGATTGGGTCCTGTGTTGCAGATCCGTTTTACAACATCTGCCTGGCACGAAAACAATGCGCCTCTATCCAGCTCTGCCCGCATTTGCTTCCCCTTTTTCAAGGCATACGCCTCCGAAAGCAGCTCCAGACTGAACAGATACAGCGGAAGCATAGATGCTTTGCAAATGCCGTTTTGCTGCAAGTACCGCTGAAACCGATACAGCGCCATTTCATCCAGCGCCAGCTTCATCAGCCGCAGGCCCATCTCATCGACGGTGAAATAATGAAAGCTGCTGTTCTTGCTGAAACGGATCAGACGGCTACGCGGGTTTACCCCCTGAGCCATCAGATTTTCGATCAGGTCCCACTTGTCACCAAGAAGGATCGAGCTTCCGCATGTCCGGCCATATCCTAACGGCGAGGAAGCAACCCGGTCGAGAAACATCCGCTCTGCCTCCTCCGACCAAAGCAAGTTGCTGTCGCCAAGATAATAAACCGACATTTCGGCTGGTTCATTTTTGCGCAAGAGAAATGCCAATCTTGTATCAAAACAGCACAAGTAACCTCCGTTCTGTCAGCCGGCACTCATTCTAAAAGACATAACCAGTGAGATTTTTTACGGCCCGCCCTTGTTTCCATCCGAGACAGATTTACTACATATAGCCATGGGGGTATGCGAACGAAGGGGCGATGGTGGCAGCTTCCAGCTCAGGCAAAACTCATATCGGTTTGGCTCGCGAGTCGGTTTCCCGGAATAGACTCTGATAAAACGAGCGGCTTCCAGCTCGTTGATGTGCTTCCGCAGACTGGAGGGCGCGATCCCGTACTTTTTTGCGTCCTTTTGTGGAAGAATGAAATTCTTCCTTCCGTCGCTCTCCATGGCCATGCGGAAATAGAGAAACCGGCTGCCGGTGCTGAGTGCGTGGAACTGCTTGGAGAGGAGCTGTGAGTTTCCAACCTGAATGAATCGTTTTTCTTTGTTATCCACCTTGGCGGATAAGGCCGGTACAATCGTAGGTCCGTGTTTTCGTTTGCTCAATCAAACTCCTTCTTTCGTATGAGAATAGGGGGGTGGATGTCTCATCCCTTCGTAATAAATGTAGAAAACCGGCCCTGTTTGACCACCCATTCAAGGCAGAAAAAATTACACTCAATGTAAACTTTCGTAAACACAGAATGATCTGAATCTACATTAGGTCTACACTGAGTGTAATGCTTGTGAGTATGTTTACTTATTCCAACGTTAAGCGTAGTGTGACATCGAATGGGTATCTTCCGGTACACAGCCGAGAAAAGGCGACTCTTTTTGCGAATCGGTCGCGGAACACTTCTCCGGCAGGATCTGCGCCGCATGCTCAGCTGCCAATATCCAGCTCGTAGGTGCAGAGGTAGAACAGGAACGACGTCATCTGGTAGCGGCTGATGCGGGTGCCAGCGGATGCCAGCAGCTCGTCAAGGCTGCTGTCCCGAGTGGTGATGTCCTTTGCATCGCACCAGAGCATCGCTTTGGCTGCCTCTCTGTTGAGATCGGGGTTATCTCGAAGGAGCTGCCTGAGCTGCGTCTGATCCACGCCGGTATCAACGCCTGCCATGATCGCGTAGCGGCGAATCAGTACGCATGCCGTCTGATAGTCCACCTTGTCATCGTATTCGGTATTGGGATCATTCTGTCGGAGCAGCCTTGTCTGATAGGCCCAGCACACGGCATTATAATAGGGATGGGTCGCGTTGAATTCCTCGTTTTCGTAGTCAGCCGGAAGGGCGGTGTTGTCCGTTTCCGGCCGGCCTGCGATGCGGTAGAGCACATCGACAAACTCGCCCAGCCTTGCCGTAGTCTTGCCGCCGAAGGTGTCCGGCGCTTCCGGCTCCACATAGCCCTTGCGGTACATGTAGAGGACGCTGGCCTGATTGAAAATGCTCTTGATGTCCGTGAACACCACCGTGTCCGCAAGGCTTCCGCCGCTGGACTCTTTGGAAAAGACGTGGGCGTAGTAATCGCTGTTGAGGATGTTGCCGGAGAGCTGGAACCGGCTGTCCACATAGAGCCGGTAGGCTTCCGCCAGCTTGCCGGAGACTGTGGTATTCTCGTCGGCGGGGATCACGGTTTCCGTACCGGCGTCATAGCGGAAGGTCTTCGTCAGAAAGGACTTATCCGACAGCACCGCTACATGGAGGCCGCTGGAGAGCACATCGGTGCCCGCCAGCAGACGGGAATCATAGTCCACACCGAAGAGGTTCAGCAGCGTCGGCAGAATGTCTGCCGTGGAGCAGTATTCATCCACCACGATGTTCTCCGAAAGACCGGGGACATAGCAGATAAAACTGTTGCGGTACTTTTCAAAGGTCGTGTCCAACGTCTGCCCTGCCAGCTCGTTGTACTCGTCTTCGGTCAGGCCGTAGGGGTAGTGGTCATTGGTCAGGACGATGCAGGTCTTGCCGGCAACGCCAGCCTGCTCCAGCCGCTGCATCAGGTACTCCAGCGCATACTCCAGCTCCAGATTGCAGGCAATGTACGCCTTCACCGGCTCAGAATAGGGCAGATCTTTCACCGCGTCGCGGTTTTTGGCGCTCATGGCGTTGTCCCAGTTGTACTGGTAGTGACCGCTGAAGGTCATGTAATAGGCGTGGAAGGGTTCTCCGCTGTTGATGTAGTCGTCTACGGAGGCCTCCATCATCTCCAGATCGGAGGAGGGCCAGTCGATCTTCATGGCCAGACCAGAATCCGCCGCCTTGAACGTGTAGCCCATGTTGGCGTGGGTGATGTTCCGGTTGTAGAAATCCCCGATGTAGTCGTGATAGGCCCAGGTCTGATAGCCCATGTCCTTGAGCGCATTGCCCAGGCAGAACGGCAGATAGTTGGTGCCTGCCACATTGAAGCTGGAATCCGTCTTCGTGCGGGACATATCCGGATAAAGCCCCATGCACATGGTGTATTCGCCGTTGGTGGTGACGGACTGAAACGTGCCGTAGTAATTTTCAAAGAGAATACCCGTATGGCTCAGCTTGTAGAGCGTCGGCGTCAGCTCCTCGCTGATAAACCACGGGCAGAAGCTCTCGGCGCAGAGGGTGATGAGGTTATAGTCCTTAAGAAGTCCTGTGTAGTTGTTTTTGCGGGTGGGTGTTGCATTTGCCAGATACTCGTCTGTGGCCTTGAGGATATCGCTGCCGGCGCTGCCTGCCAGAGCCGTAAAATCGATGCTTTCGATCACGTTATAGGAGTTGCTGCTGTATGTCCGCGGAACATCGCTTATATTCAAGGACGATGGCGTGATCATAATGCTGCCGCTGCCGCCGAAGAGCATGTATCGAAGCTCCTGCGCCGTGGTGGCCAGCATGCCGATTTTTTTGTAGCTGCTGTCAGTGGAGGTGTCCACATTGGTAAAGGTATGATAGACGGAGAAGGCTTTATTCCGTCCGGCGTACATAAGTCCCGTGACCGTCAGCAGCAGTGCGAGGAGCACGGCAAAGGAGGCCATAGCCTGTTTCCAGCGCAGCCGAAACCTCAGCGCCTGCGCCCTCCGCAAGATAAGGCAGAGGATCACGGCAACCAGCGGCAGCAGGAGGAGCAGGATCTTCAGCAGATTTTGGCGGATCCCATAGAGAAGCTGCGAGTTGAAATTGACGATCACATTTCCGCCCATGCCGATCTGGCTGACGGGCATGAAATCTCCGAAGATGCAGTGATAGACCAGCTGCACCTCGGCCAGCATCACCTGTGCTGCCACCAGTAGAAGCCCTGTGATCTGTCGCAGAACCTTTGGCAGGCTTGAGACTACCAGCGTGCAGAGTGCGCCACCCAGCAGGCCAAACAGGACAGGATATCCCGCGTACCGGTCCATCGAGCCGAATACGCACAGATGCAGGCACAGCTCCACATAAACGCCAGTCAGGCAGAACAGCAGGAGATTTTTGCGCCACGTATTCCAAAGGCCATGGCTCATGGGCACTGCCGCTTCAGCAGCAGTGCCAGAGCCTTGATTTGTATTTGTCATGGATACATCGGATGTTTTTTCTTTGAGCATATTAGTTCTCCCGTTGGGGCTTTTTTAAAAAGCTTCGTAGAATTTCAGCTGAATATGACAGATAGAGAGCTTATCTTAAAACAAATATTGAAAAAAGGCAACGGTTCCTGTAAAAAAATCAGGAAAGATTTACAGGTCACGCGGAGAATTCTATGCACCAAAGTCTGCCAACCGCAGCTTTGCAGCCCGCCTCTGGGCTGCAAATAAGGACTCTGCACCTGAAAATTGTACAAGATACATACAGACACATTGCAAAAGCCGTGCTATACTGTACGGAAAATTGAGAGTACCATTGTTTCAAGGAGGTGTGTGATGTGACGGAGACTGTGTTTCGCTTAAAGCGGCATCTGACTTCTTTTCAAATTATGATCCTCGGCTTTGCGGGCGTGATCATATTGGGGGCGCTGGTGCTGATGCTGCCTATCGCCACAGTACAGCGGGTCTGGACGCCGTTTCATGAGGCACTGTTTACCTCCACCTCCGCTGTCTGCGTGACGGGGCTGGTGGTGCAGGATACCGGCAGTTATTGGTCCGCCTTCGGTCAAACAGTCATATTGTTGCTGATCCAGATTGGCGGGCTTGGGGTGATCACCGGTGCGGTGACCTTCCTGATGCTCGCCGGACGGAACATCACGCTCAAGGAGCGCAGCGCCATGCAGGACGCCATCTCCGCTCCCGCGGTGGGCGGCATCGTGCGCCTGACGAGATCTATCCTCAAGGGGACCTTTCTGGTCGAGCTGCTGGGCGCGCTGGCGCTGCTGCCAGCCTTTTGCCGGGATTATGGACTGCGGGGCGTATGGATGTCCGTTTTCCATTCCGTTTCCGCATTCTGCAATGCGGGTTTCGATATTCTGGGGCGGACGGATTCCCCCTACCCCTCGCTGACGGCGTATGCCGCTGACCCGCTGGTCAACATTGTGATCATGCTGCTGATCATCGTAGGCGGCATCGGCTTTCTAACGTGGGACGATGTCTGTACGCACGGTCTGCACCTGCGGCAGTACCGGATGCAGAGCAAGGTCATTCTGAGCGCCACGGCCCTGCTGATCGCGCTCCCGGCAGTCCTCTTTTTCCTGACGGATTTTGCGGACCTGCCGATAGGAGAGCGGATATTGGCCTCCCTTTTTCAGTCGGTCACGCCGCGGACGGCCGGCTATAACACAGTGGATCTGACGGAGATGACAGATGCCTCTCAGGCGGTCACCATTCTGCTGATGCTCACCGGCGGGGCCCCTGGCTCCACGGCGGGCGGCATGAAGGTCACAACGCTGGCCGTCCTGATCGCCAACGCCGTTGCCGCCTTCCGCAGGCGGGAGGATCCGCAGATCTTCCACCGCAGATTGGAACACTCCGCCGTCCGCAACGCCGCCGCCATTCTGCTGCTGTATCTGGGGCTGACCTTTGCGGGCGCGGCGGCCATCAGCACAGCGGAGGAGCTTCCCCTCGGTGCCTGTCTCTATGAAACAGCGTCCGCCGCCGGTACGGTGGGCCTGACGCTGGGGCTGACGCCGCAGCTGGGAGTCCTGTCGCAGAGCATTCTCATCCTGCTGATGTATTTCGGGCGCGTCGGCGGGCTGACCTTGATCTATGCCGCGTTCTCCGGGCATGATCTGACTTACGCCCGCTATCCGCAGGAGAAAATTACCGTAGGCTGAAAGGAGCACACGATGAAAACGGTATTATTGATCGGACTGGGCCGCTTCGGGCGGCATCTTGCCATGCAGCTCAACGAGCTGGGCCATCAGGTGATGGCAGTAGACAGGGACGAGGAGCGCGTCAACGAGTGCATGTCCTTTGTCACCAACGCGCAGATCGGCGACAGCACCCGTGTGGACTTTCTGCGCTCGCTGGGCGTGAGTAATTACGATGTCTGCTATGTCACCATCAGCGGAAATTTTCAGAATTCGCTGGAGACGACGTCGCTGCTCAAGGAGCTGGGAGCAAAATATGTGGTATCCCGCGCTGAGCGGGATGTGCAGGCGAAATTTCTGCTGCGCAACGGCGCGGACGCGGTCGCCTACCCGGAAAAGCAGCTGGCGAAGTGGGCGGCCATCCGCTATACCTCCGACCATATTTTCAGCTACATTGAGCTGGACGAGCAGCACGCCATTATCGAGGTTGCCGTGCCGGGGGATTGGCAGGGCCGCAGCATCGGTGAGCTGGACATCCGCAGAAAATGCGGCGTCAACATCCTCGGTGTGAAGCGGAACGGCAAGACCGATGTGAACGTCTCACCGGAAACTGTGCTGGACGCTGATATGACGCTGCTGGTGCTGGGGGAAAACCAAGAACTTAAGAAGCACTTCCGGCTGTAAAGCAACATAGAGTCTTGCACGTATAAGGGCTTTACGCGCCGGAGAGGCATCTCAACAAAAGCGCGCAGGTTTGCGGAGGAGGATTCCGCATTGCGCAAAAACAGCAAAAAATGAGGGAGGACGGCTCTGTCCTCCCTCATTTTTGCCCTGCGCTTTCGCCCTTCTCCGTCAGCTGTTTTTCCAGTGCGGTCTGTCTGGTCAGGATGGCATTGACCTTGTCGTAAAGATCCTCGATCATGATCTCTGTCTTGAGGTTGACCTTATAATCGTTCTCTGCACGGCGGCGGTCCTTTTCCTCCTGCCGGTTCTGGCTCATCATGATGAGCGGCGCTTGAATGGCCGCGACGCACGAGAGCACGAGGTTCAGCAGAATGAAAGGATAGGGGTCGAACGCCTTTGCCGCCAGCAGCGTGTTGACAAGCATCCACAAAATCAGCACGCCGGTGAAGGAAAAGATGAACGCCCAGCTGCCCGCAAATTTGGCAATGGCGTCCGCCGCCCGCTGGCCGAGGGTGTATTTTTCCTTCTCACCCGCGGGATTTTCGGAAATTTTGCTGTCTGCCAGCAGGTTCAGCACTTCCTCGTCCGTCATATCGTGGTGGATATCCTTGAGGACTTCTCTCAAAAGCTTACGGTTTTCTTTCATTGTGATATCATCCTTTTCTGTTTGCGAAAGTTTTGGCGTATTATACTTCAGCTTGCGGCGCACTGAGGAAGAAGTCCGGCCCCTTGGTATCAAACAGAATGAGCGACACGCCCAGCAGCAGGTCGGCGTGCTGGGAGGGCTCTTCCAGCGGGATCGCAAAATCCTCCTGCAATCTGCGGATGCGGTAAAGCACGGTGTTGCGGTGGGTATAGAGCGCGTCGCTGGTCTTTTTCAGTGAGTGGCAGCAGGTGAGGTAAGGGTAAAGCGTTTCGCAGTACTGGGTGTCCTTTTCGCGGTCGTGGGCGGCAAGGCGGCGCAGCGTGATCGGGATCAGGTCGCCGCGCCCCTCCAGATTTTTCAGCAGCAGCGGGGTGCGCAGCTGCTGCGCTGTGCAGACGGCCTCACCGTGGAAGCGCTCATCTTTCATCAGCTCCAATGCCTCGCGCGCCGTGCGGTAGAGCTGTGGTAGGTCTCAAGGTCGATGAGGGCGAAGGCGCGCGGATGAAAGTCCGCGAGGTAGGTGCCGGACGCCTGAAGCTGGAAGTGCGCGGCGGAGGAAAAACCGCCGTCCAGCAGGTGCATGAGAATGTCCTCCGCCGTCTCGGAGGGCTTGTCCTGACGGCTCACCTCCATGAACAGCTGCTTGGCGAGGATGTGCTCCACCAGCTCCCAGGTCTGCGGCGGGATCTTTTCCAAATGTCCGTCGGTATCCACGCAGATGAGGCAGCCGAGGCGCACGCCTGCGCTGATGAGAGGTGCAAAACGCCGCCGGTAGGGGGCTATCCGCCAGCTGGACATAGTCCGCCCAACCGGCTGTGAGCATCGCATTTCCGCTGATGATCGCGCCGGCCTCGTAGGTGATCTCGCCGCGGCGCACAGCGGTTTCAAAGAGCGCATCGGAAAAGCCAAGCGGCAGGTGGTGCGCCGCAATACGAAAGGTGTCATCCAGCACCAGAAGTGGGCAGTCCAGCAGCTCCCCTGTGCTCAGCGCGCTAACTGCCGGAGATCATCCTGCGAAAAGAACTCATCCAGTAGCGCCTCGGCATTGCACGATTCCCAGCGTTTTTCCTCCATGGTCTGCCTCCTTCTTCGGCTTGTGCATTCGGTACAAGTCGTTTTTTCTTTGTTGTATCGGCAGCTTCTTGTTTTTGCAAGAGGAAAAGCTAAACTGTGTGTCAGAAAGGAAAGTTTGAACGATTTATATACTGAAATCGAAACTGAGCTGAAAGAGTGCGCCGATTCCAGCAGAGAGTGGGATGGTAAAATGGAACATCTACTGCACATCTTAACATAATGCGTCAGATATAAAAGGACAAGCATATGTCATCGGACAATTTTTCACGTTTTATGAAAAGCACTGGGCGTTCTGCGACCGCTTCCCGCGGCGGAAACACTTCACGCAGGACGCTGCGACGCGAAGTGAAACGCCTTGTATCTCTCTGCGCCGGTGCGCAGATAAAAAAGCTGCCCTGCTTGTGCGCAGGGCAGCTTGAATATTCTTAGTAATGTTGCAGCAGGCGATTTTCGCAACTGTGTACCGCCGGTTCCTCTACGCCATTTTTACGCCATTTCCGCGAGGGAATGCGTAGGGAAATAGGAACTTTTATGTTTTGACTTCATCCGAAAATACCTGTCCTATCAAGCTTTATCGGCATTTGTGCGTTTGCGGAGAGTTTCAGAAACAGGCTCACTTTCGACGATACCTAATTTCATAAAAAGCAAACTCCTTTGCTGTATTTTCGGCATGATATTGTACCCATTGCCGCGCAGAAAGTGCAAGCGCGATTCGCAAAAAGGGTAAAAAGCGGGAAATTTCTGCCGCGCGCTGTGATTTTTCGGAAAAACTTTGCCCGTCATATCCCCCACCCCGCTTGTGGCGGGCGGGAATTTCCCCTATACTACTACAAACAGCTGTATTTTTGCCACGCCCGGCGGCACGACGTTTCCACATTTTCCCCAAAGGAGTTTCCCATGAAAAAAGCATTATCCCTGCTTCTATCCCTCACAATCCTCTTCTTCCTCGCCGCCTGCGGGCAGAGCGGCGGCGATTCGACCGACGACGCGCCGTCCACGCTCGTCTACGGCTCTGCCGACTACACGCGCATCGATCCCGCGATGGACGAGCACTGCGAGATCAACCTGCTGCTCTTCAACGGCCTGACCGCGCACGACGGCAATGACCAGATCGTTCCCGCCCTCGCCGAGCGCTGGGACTATGACGAGGCAAACTGCACCTATACTTTCTACCTGCGCGAGGGGGTGAAGTGGCACGACGGCGAGCCGTTCACGGCGCAGGACGTCAAATTCACGATCGAAGCCATCATGGACCCCGACAACGGCTCGGAAAACGCGCCGAATTACGAGGACGTGCAGGAGATCACCGTGCTCGACGACCACACCGTCTCGTTCCGTTTGTCTGAGCCGAACGCCGCGTTTCTGGAATACATGACGATGGCGATTTTGCCGCAGCATTTGCTCGAGGGCGAGGACATGCAGGAATCCGCCTTTTTCCGCGCCCCCGTCGGCACGGGGCCCTACAAGCTCGAAAGCTGGGACGCCGGCCAGTCCATCGTGCTCGTGCGCAACGAGGACTATTTCTTGGGCGAGCCGAACATCGAGCGCGTCATCTTCAAGATCGTACCCGACGACAACGCGCAGGCGATGCAGCTCGAGTCCGGTGAGATCGACCTTGCGCTGCTCGACCCGAAAAACGCGCAGAACTTCGCGGGCAAGGACGGCTACACCTGCTACGACATGACCACCGCGGACTACCGCGGCATTCTCTTCAACTTCAACAACCCCTACTGGACGGAAAACCGCGACATCATCCCCGCCGTCTGCTACGCCATCGACCGTCAGGCCATCGTCGACTCGGTGCTGCTCGGGCAGGGCATGGCGGCGCACAGCCCGCTCCAGCGCAATGTCTACAACGACGAGACCGTGAACCACTACGACTACGATCCCACAAAAGCGAAAGAAATTCTTGAATCCGTCGGCTGCATGATGGGCGAAAGCGGCTACTACAAGCGAAACGGCGAGGAGATCGGTTTCGTCATCAGTGTGATGTCCGGCGAGCAGGACCGCATCGACATCGCACAGGCTGCGGCGCAGCAGCTTAGAGAAGTTGGCATCCACTGCACGGTGGACATCCCCGCGCAGATGGACTGGAGCGGCCAGATGGCGTGTCTCATCGGCTGGGGCAGCCCGTTTGACGCCGACGACCACACCTACAAGGTCTTCGGCACGGACAAGGGCGCGAACTACTCGGGCTACTCAAACGCGCTGGTGGACGAATATCTGACGCTCGCGCGCCAGAGCAGCGACGACGCCGTCCGCAAAGAGTATTACAGCAAATTCCTGCACGCGCTCGCGGACGATCCGGCCTACGCCTTTATCTGCTACATCGACGCGAACTACGTCGCCAAGTCCACCGTCCATGGCATTAACATGGACACGGTGCTCGGCCACCACGGCGTCGGCATTTTCTGGAACATTCAAGACTGGACGATCGGCGAGTAAACGCCGTTGACATCTTTGACGAGGGGCTGGCTTCAGCCCCTTTGTCTTGCATAAAGAGGACATTTTTCATGGCAGATCTATTGAACGTCGAGCACCTTTCCGTCAGCTTTTTCACTCCGGCGGGCGAGGTGCAGGCCGTGCGCGACGTGAGCTTTTCGCTGAAAGCGGGCGAGGTGCTCGCCATCGTCGGCGAATCGGGCTGCGGCAAGAGCGTACTGTGCAAGAGCATCCTGCGCCTTCTGCCGCAGACGGCAAAAATCAAGTCCGGCAAGATCATCGTAGACGGCACGGACATTACGGCTTATCGCGAGCGCAAGATGACGGCGCTGCGCGGTTCGCTCTTTTCCATGGTGTTCCAGGACCCGATGACCGCGCTTGATCCGACGATGACGATCGGTGCGCAGATCGCCGAAGCGGTGCTCGCGCACAGGCCAAAGCTCGAAAAGAGCGCCGTAAGAGCGCGCGTGATCGAACTGCTTGAGCTTGTCGGCATCGACCGCGCGCAAGAGCGCATGGCACTCTATCCCCACAGCTTTTCCGGCGGAATGCGCCAGCGCGTGGTGCTGGCCATCGCGCTGGCGGGGAAGCCGCACATTTTATTTGCCGACGAGCCGACGACCGCGCTGGATGTGACCATTCAAGCGCAGATCTTAGATCTGCTGCGCGACGTGCAGCGAAAGCTCGGCACGGCGACGGTGTTTGTCACGCACGACCTCGGCGTCGTCGCGCGCGTCGCCGACCGCGTGGCCGTGATGTACGCGGGCAAAATCGTTGAGACCGGCACGGCGGAGGAGATCTTCTACGACCCGCGCCACCCCTATACGTGGGGGCTGCTGCGCTCGCTGCCCGCGCTCTCGCGCGGAAAGGAGACGCTGCCGATCATCCCCGGCATGCCGCCGACGCTCATTGACCCGCCGCAAGGCGACGCCTTCGCCCCCCGCAACGAGTACGCCCTCGCCATCGACTACGAGGAAGCGCCGCCGATGTTCCGCGTCAGCGACACGCACTATGCCGCGACGTGGCTGCTCGACGAGCGTGCGCCGAAGATCACGCCGCCGGTGGGAGGTGCGCGATGACAAAACATGACATTCTGCTCGATGTGCAGCACGTGAGCCATGCCTTTCCGCTGACAAAGCAGGTCTCCGTCAAGGCGCTGGACGACATCTCGTTTCAGATTCGCCGCGGGGAGATTTTCGGCCTCGTCGGTGAGTCCAGCTCCGGCAAGTCGACGGCCGCGCGCTGCGCGATGGGCATCTTGCAGCCGAGCGGCGGGCATATCTTTTACAATGGCGTCGACCTCTGTGACAGGGCCGCCTGCCGCGCGAACAAAAAAATGCTGCAAACCACACGCCAGATGATCTTTCAGGACTCTGCCTCGAGCCTCGACCCGCGCATGACAGTCTGCGATAGTATCACCGAGCCCATGCGCATCCACCACATCGTCCCGCCGCGCGGCACATACCGCAAGGAGGCCGAGTTCCAGATGTATTATGTTGGCCTTGACAAAACCTATCTCGACAAGTACCCGTCCGAGCTCTCCGGTGGGCAGCGCCAGCGCGTCGCCATCGCGCGGGCGCTGTGCATGGAGCCGGAGCTTCTGGTGGCGGACGAACCGATCGCGTCGCTGGATGTCTCGATTCAGGCACAGATCGTCAACCTGTTCCGCCACTTGCAGCGCGAGCACGGCTTTTCGTTCCTCTTCATCGCGCATGACCTTGCGATGGTGGAATTCCTCTGCGACCGCGTCGGCGTACTGTACCACGGCAAACTTGTCGAGGTCGCGCCCGTGCGCGCGCTTTACGACCGCCCGCTCCACCCTTATACCAAGGCGCTGCTCGCAGCCATGCCGATTCCTGACCCGCGTATCGAACGAAACCGCGTATTGCCGGACTTCTCGCCCGGGCAGTTCCCGCTGATGGGCGAGCTTGTCGAGGTCGAGCCGGAGCATTTCGTCTTGCAGGAAGGGGGCGCGCAATGAAAAAGCCATCGAAGATCCTGTATTTCAGCAAAAAGGTGCTGGCGTTTCTTCTGAGCGTTCTTGTTCTGTCGCTCGCGGTGTTCTATGTCTCACGCCTCGCCCCGGGCGACCCGCTCGTGTCCTACTACGGTGACCGCGCGGAGAAGCTGACGCCGCAGGAGCGCGCGCAGGCGGAGGAAAAGCTGGGCCTCGACGAGCCCATCTTCACGCAGTATGTCCGCTGGGCGCAGAACGCCCTGCACGGGGATTTCGGCATCTCGTATAAGTACAAAATGCCCGCGGCAGAGGTCATCGCAAGCCGCGCGGGCAATACACTCCTTCTCGGCGGCATCGGTTTTGTGCTCATTTTCACGCTCTCGCTGCTGCTCGGGATGCTCTGCGCGCAGCGGGAGGGAACGCTTTTCGACCGCGCGGTCTGCAAGCTCGGCACCATCACGAGCTGCATTCCGGAATTCTGGCTGTCGCTGCTGCTCATTCTGATCTTCGCCATCGAGCTGCGCGTGCTGCCGAGCTCCGGGGCCTACTCCATCGGGCAGCAAAATAACATCGCCGACCGCGCCGCGCACCTCATCCTGCCGCTTGCGGTCGTGGTGCTCGGGCACCTGTGGTACTATGCCTACATGATCCGAAACAGGCTTCTTGACGAGATGCGCGCGGACTATGTGCTGCTTGCCAAGGCCAATGGGCTAACGCGCCGCGCCGTGATGCTGCGCCACTGTCTGCGAAACACGATGCCGACGTATCTGAGTATCATGGCCATCTCCGTTCCCCATGTGCTGGGTGGGACGTACATCGTCGAGGCTGTTTTTTCCTACCCCGGCCTCGGCACGCTGGCCTATGAAAGCGCGCGCTACAAGGACTACAACCTGCTGATGCTGCTGAGCCTACTCTCCGGCGCGCTCGTCATCCTGTGCAGCATCATCGCCCAGACGATCAACGAGCAGATCGACCCGCGCATCCGCGCCGAGCAGACCGTGCGGGAAACGGAGGCGCAGCCATGAACGACCGCTTTCAAATCGTCGGCGCGCGACCGCTGCCGGAGGCCGTACCCACGAAAAACAGACATTCCCTGCGCGGCAAGCCTGTCGCCTCCGCTGTGATTTTATCGCTCATCGTGCTCGGGTGTCTTTTCTGCGAGCTTATCATGACGAAGGCCCCGGCGTATCTCGACCTGGCTCACTGCTCGGCCGCGCCGTGCCGCGAGTTCCTGTTCGGCACGGACACGATGGGGCGCGACATCTTTTCAATGATCTGGTACGGCGGGCGGCTGTCGCTGTTCATCGGCGTCGGCTCGACCGTCATTTCGACGCTGCTCGCGATCCTATTCGGCGCGGTCAGCGGGCTTGCGCCCAAATGGCTCGACGCGCTGCTGATGCGTTTGACCGAAATTCTCCTTAGCGTGCCGAACCTGCTGCTCGTCATCTTTTTGCAGGCGATCATCGGCACGCCGAGCGCGTGGAGCATCGCGCTCGTCATCGGCCTCACGAGCTGGACGAGCATCGCCAAGGTCGTGCGCACAGAGGTGCAGCAGCTGCGCGCGAGCGAGTATGTCATCGCGGCCAAGTGCATGGGCGGCAGCTTTTTCCACATTCTGCGGTGTCACCTTGCGCCGAATTTCTTCTCGTCCATCCTCTTCATGGTGGTGATGAATGTGCGCAGCGCCATCATCGCCGAATCGACGCTCAGCTTCATGGGCCTCGGCCTGCCCATCGAGGTCGTGACCTGGGGCAGCATGCTCTCGCTCGCGGAAAAGGCGCTGATGACCGACGCGTGGTGGATCTTGCTCATCCCCGGCGCATTTCTGGTCGTGACACTCCTTTGCATCACGAACCTTGGCGACTATCTGCACAGCCGCACGGGTCGAAAAGAAAGCAATCTGTAAGCAAAAAGAAGGCACAGCCGTTTGGCTGTGCCTTCTTTCTATTTATGGAGTTTACTTCGCGTTCAGGATGTGCATGAACTCTTCGCCTGTGATCGTCTCCTTCTCGTAGAGGTACTGCGCCAGCTCATCGAGCTTCGCGCGGTTCTCGGTGAGGATGTTCACAGCCTTTTCGTGCTGCGCTTTCACCAGCTCCACGACGCGCTGGTCGATCTTCGTCTGCGTTTCGGCAGAGCAAGCGAGCGATGCGTCGCCGCCGAGGTACTGATTGTTGACCGTCTCAAGCGCGACCATGTCGAAGTCGTCGCTCATGCCGTAGCGCGTGATCATCGCGCGGGCGAGCTTCGTCGCCTGCTCAATGTCGTTCGACGCGCCGGTCGTGACGGAGTGGAACACAACCTCTTCAGCGGCGCGGCCGCCGGTCAGCGTTGCGATCTTGTTTTCCATTTCGGCCTTGCTCATCAAGTAATGGTTGCCCTCTTCGACCTGCATCGTGTAGCCGAGCGCGCCGGAGGTGCGCGGCACAATGGTGATCTTCTGCACGGGGGCGGAGTTCGTCTGCTTCGCCGCAACGAGCGCGTGGCCGATTTCGTGATAGGCGACGATCTTCTTTTCTTCGTCGGTCATGATGGCGTTCTTCTTCTGGTAGCCAGCGATGACGACCTCGATGCTCTCTTCCAGGTCTGCCTGCGTGGCAAAGCGTCTGCCGTCGCGCACGGCGCGCAGCGCTGCTTCGTTCACGATGTTGGCAAGCTCCGCGCCGGAAGCGCCGGAGGCCATGCGCGCGATCTTGTTGAAGTCGACGTCCTCGGCGACCTTGATCTTCTTCGCGTGGACCTGCAAGATAGCCTCGCGTCCCTTGAGGTCGGGCAGCTCCACCGGCACGCGGCGGTCGAAGCGGCCCGGGCGCGTGAGCGCGGGGTCGAGGGATTCGGGGCGGTTCGTGGCGGCGAGAATGATGACGCCGTTGTTGCCCTCAAAGCCGTCCATTTCGGTGAGCAGTTGGTTCAAGGTCTGCTCGCGTTCGTCGTTGCCGCCGTACTGGCCGCCGCTGCGCTTCTGGCCGATGGCGTCGATCTCGTCGATGAAGACGATGCAGGGGGCCTTTTCCTTGGCCTGCTTGAAGAGGTCACGCACCTTGCTTGCACCCATGCCGACGAACATTTCGACAAATTCAGAGCCCGACATCGAGAAGAACGGCACATTCGCCTCGCCGGCGACCGCCTTGGCGAGCATCGTTTTACCGGTTCCCGGAGGGCCGACGAGCAGAATGCCCTTGGGCATCGACGCGCCGATCTCCTGATACTTGCTGGGGTCGTGCAGGTAGTTGACGACCTCGGTGAGGTTCTCCTTGGCCTCATCCTCGCCCGCGACATCGTCAAACTTGATGCCCTCGGCGGACTTGACATACACCTTGGCGTTGGACTTACCCATGTTGAACATCATGGAGTTGCCTCCGCCGCCCATCTTCTCCATCATCTTGCGCGACATATACTGTCCCAGCGCGACAAAGATGATGATGGGCAGCACCCAGGCGAGAATGCTGACGAGCGTGGACGTCTGCTCGATCTCCTCACCCGTGGTGGAGACGCCCGCGTCCAAAAGGCGCTGCACCAAACCGTCGTCAGGCACCATCGCCGTCTTGTAGACGGTCTTTTCATCGCTGCTGGTGAAGAGAATGCGGTTGGACTGCTCCTGGATCTCGACCCGGCCGACCTCGCCCTGCTCTGTCATGGTGACGAAAGTGTTGTAGTCGACGTCCTTGATCTGGTGCTCAGAGATCCACGGCATGGCGATGAAGTTGAAGAGCATCACAAGCAGCATCACCACAAAGTAGTAGTACAGCAGCGGCTTTTTCGGGGACTTGACTTCGTTCATGAAAATGCGTTCCTCCGATCATTGAAATTTCCGGCAGGAAGTGCATACAAACGGGAAAAACTGAACGTAGCAAAAAGCCGGAGTTTTTGCTACGCTGAAAGAAGAGACGGGCGGTCGAAACCGCCCGGAACTTAGATTAGTTTGGAGTATAACACGGGAAAATATCCCTGTCCAGTACCCAAGATAAGAGTTTACAGTTTGGATACAAGGAGGTTACAGTTATGAAAAAAACGACAAAGGCGGCTATATTCGTCACGGCTGCGGCGGCACTCTACGGCGCGGCGGCCTACGGCGTGACGAGAACGCTCATGGACGTCGCGATGAAGCGCGAAGCGCCCAAGGCGTTCAAAAACAAGGGCAGCACCCAGCTCACGGGCGAAAAGCGCGACGAGTCTTACCGCGAGGCGCAGCGCGCCGCCGCGAAAAAGCTCGCCTCTTCGGAAACGGAGACGGTACTGCTCGAAAACCGCGAGGGCTTGACGCTCGTGGGACATCTTCGTGAATGCGAAAAGGCCAAGCGCCTTGTGATCGCGTTTCACGGCTGGCGCTCAGCGTGGTACCGCGATTTCGGCCTGCTCGCGGACTTTTTAAGCCGCGAGCAGTGCAGCGTGCTCTATGTGGAGCAGCGCGCGCAGAATGAAAGCGAGGGCGACTACATCGGCTTCGGCCTGACCGAGCGCTACGACTGCGTCGACTGGGCAAACTGGGCAGCCGAACGCTTCCCCGGCCTGCCCGTTTACCTTATGGGCGTGTCGCTCGGCGGGGCGACGGTGCTCATGGCCGCAGGCGATATTCTCCCCGCCGCGGTGCACGGCGTGATCGCCGACTCGGCCTACACCTCGCCGCGTGCGATCTGGCAGCACGTGATGGGGACGAACCTGCATCTTCCTGTCCGCGCAGCGACCGTCATCGCCGATCTTCTGTGCCAGAAGAGACTGAACGCCTCGTCCGGCAGCTACTCCACCGTCGAGGCGCTCAAAAATACCGATGTTCCGATCTTGCTCATTCACGGCGAGGACGACCACTTCGTCCCGCTCAAGATGGCGTTTGAAAACCGCGACGCCTGCGCCGCGCCCTGCAAGCTGCTCGTCGTGCCCGGCGCGGACCACGCGATGAGCTACTATATGGGCCGCGGAGCATACGAGGCCGCCGCGCGCGCCTTCTGGGAGCATTTTGACAAGTGAGGGGCCACCCTCACTTGTTTTCGCTTTCCTGCTCAAGGCGGGCAAAGCGCCTCGAGGGGCGGTAGAAGAGCACCGCGCCGCAGATCAGGATCGCCGTTGCGCAAAGGCTGATGGGATAGACCCACATGACGGTCTGGAATGTCATGCTCGTCGGGAAGACGAACTTGACCCACGCGATGCGGATACCGCACACGCCGAGCATCGTCAAAAGTGCGGGCGCGAGCGAAATGCCGAAGCCGCGCAGATACCCGGAGAGTATTTCGTAGATCAGGCAGAAAACATACGCCGGCAGGATCGTCGCAAGGCGAATATAGCCGATGGCAATGACCTCGGGATCGCTGTTGAAAATGGCGAGCAGCGACCTTGCGCTCAGCAGCAGGACAACGACCGAGACAAATGTCGCGATGGCCCCCTCCAAAAAGCTGAGCTGCATCGTCTTCTTGCAGCGCTTGATCTGCCCTGCGCCGTAGTTCTGGCCGACAAAGGTCGTGCAGGCCTGCGAAAACGAGTTGAGCACGTCATAGGCGAGAATTTCCACATTGAACGCCGCGCTCGACGCCGCGATTGCCACCGTGCCGAGGGTGTTGATGGCCGACTGGATGACGATGTTGGCGAACGAGAACACCGCGCTCTGCACGCCCGCGGGAACGCCAATGCGCAGAATGCGCTTCAGGCTTGCGCCGTCGATACGCAGCGCTTTCCGCTCCACGCGCACGCATTTATCCGTGCGCGTCAGACGGACGTAGAGCAGTGCCGCGCTCACGGCGTTGGCCGCCACCGTGGCGATGGCGACGCCGTTGACCGTCATATGCAGCACAATGACGAAAAAGAGGTTTAAGAGCACGTTCAGCACACCGGAGATCGCGAGCGCCGCGAGTGGCACCTTTGTGTCGCCGATGCTGCGGAAGATTGCGGCCTCAAAGTTGTAGAGCAATATCACCGGCATGCCGAGAAGATAAATGCGCAGATACAAAAGCGCATAGGGGAACACGTCCTCCGGCACATTGAGAATACTCAAAAGCGGCGAGGCGATGAGCTGACCAAGCAGCGCGACCGCTGCGCCGCCGCACACGGCAAACACGATGGCCGTGTGCACCGCGCGCTTGACGGCATTGTCGTCGCGGCAGCCGATGGCGTTCGCGATGACGACGTTCGCGCCGAGCGCGATGCCGATGAAAAGGTTGACGATGAGGCCGATGATCGGGCCATTCGCGCCCACCGCCGCGACGGCGACTGTGCGCGCATCGCCCGTGAAGTTGCCGACGATGGCGACGTCCGAGGCGTGGAAGAGCTGCTCCAAGATCGCCGTGGCCGCGACCGGCAGGGCAAAGAGCGGCAGCTTATTCCAGATGGAGCCGTGCAGCATGTCGATCTCATGCTTTTTGACTGTAGTTCCCATGATCTCTCTCATTTCTTTCTGTTTTCCGCTTAACCGAGCACCAGTATAGTGCCGCCGCGGCAAAATGGCAAATGTTTTTTGCGTGACCGCTCTGTCAGCATTGACAGGACGGTCGTTTCGCTGTAATATAAGGCCCGCTGACGGCAAATTTCCCAAAAATATGAGGATTTTTTATGGATTATTACCTTTTGACCGATCTGGCCGCGCGCGTCGGATATCATCTGGCGCTCAGCGGGGCGGAGACGTTCCGCGTCGAAGAGACGATACGCCGCATCATCGGCGCCTACGGCATTGAATGCGAGACCTTTTCCATCCCCAACTGCGTGATGGTCAGCCTCGAGGCGGCCAACGGCAAGCCTTTGATGGTGATGAAGCGCGTCGGCTTTCACGGCAATGACCTCGAGTCGGTGGAAAAGCTCAACGCGCTCTCGCGCCGCATCTGCGCCGAAACGCCTGACCCGAGCGTCGCCGCGCAGTGGCTCGACGAAACGCTCAAGGGGCGGCGGCACTACTCGGTGCCCGTTTATTACCTGGGCAATTTCTGCGCCGCGGCGGGCTTTTGCCCGGTGTTTGGCGGCACGCTGCGCGACAGCCTGTTCGCGGGCCTTCTTGGCCTCATCATCGGCTTTGTCTCGCGCCAGATGGACAGGCGCGAGACGAACCCGTTTTTCAGCACCATCGTCGAGGCGTTCGCCATGGCGGTGCCGGCATATCTCGCCGCGGGCTTCCATCTGGTCGACTATATCGACTTTGTCATCATCGGCACCTTAATGATCTTGGTCCCCGGCCTTCTTATCACGACCTCCATGCGCGACATCATTTACGGCGATACGAACTCCGGCATCAACCGCATCGTGCAGGTGCTTCTCTCGTCGTTCGCCATCGCGCTCGGCACGGCGGCGGCATGGCGCGTCACGTCTGGCGTATACGGGCTGACGGTCGCGTCCGGCTCAGCGAGCTATCCCGCCTGGGCACAGGCCGTGATGATCTTCGTCGCCTGTACGGGCTTTTTCATCCTCTTCAATGTGCACGACTGGGGCAGCATTCTCTGCGCGCTCGGCGGCGTGTTCACATGGATGACGTACCTGCTCTGCCGTGATCTGGGCATGAGCATTTACAGCATGAATTTCTTCGCCGCCGTCGTTTCGGCGCTGTATTCTGAGCTTATGGCGCGCTCGCGCAAATACCCCGTCACGTCGTACCTCGTCATCTCGCTCCTGCCGCTGGTGCCGGGCGCGGGCATTTACTACACGATGAGCCTCGGCCTGGGCGGCGATGTGCAGGCCGCGGTGCACAAAGGACTTGAGACCGCGGGCGTCGCGGGCAGCATCGCCGTGGCGATCCTGCTGGTGTCCACGATCTTCCGCCTCGTCACCGCGCAGAACGGGAAAAGCAGAAAGTAGTGTTCGAAAAGTAAAAACTGCCGCCCGTTTGGGCGGCAGTTTTTTATTGCAGTGCGTCAATGTAAGCGTTCAGCGCGGCAAAATCGCCGCGGGGATAGGCGTTCAGGTCGCGGTTTTTCGCGTTGATGAGACAGTCGGTCAAAAGAAACACATCCATTCCGACCTCGCGCGCGGCCATGTCCTCGGTCGCGTCGTTGCCGACCATCAGGCACTCCTCCGGCTTGACGCCGAGCGTGCGCGCGACCTCGAGGTAGTAAGCAGGATTCGGCTTGCAGAAGGTCGAGGCCTCGTAGGTCGTGTAAATTTCAAAATCCTCCGGCACAAGGCCCGCCCAGCGGATGCGGTTCTCCGTCGCCATGTGGGGAAAGATCGGATTCGTCGCCAGCGCAACGCGGTAGCCGCACTCTTTGAGCTTATGGACCGTCTCCACCGACGCGGGATTAAAGCCGCAGATGTCGCGCGCGGCGTTGAACTCATTGGCGTAGAAATCCTCGAAAAGGCCCTGGTCGCTTTGGCACTTTTCCTCGCCGTAGATCGCCGCGAACTTCTTCCAGAAGGCCTGCTCGTTCGTGCAGCTACCGTCGTTTTTGACCATGGCCGCCGTGCCCGCCCAAATGGCGTCGACGAGGGATTTGGGCTCGTAGCCGTAGGGCGCGAGCTTTTTGGCGAGGAACTTAAAGTATCCGGTCGTGAACGCCTCCTGATCCATCGGCAGCAGCGTTCCGTCCAAGTCGAATAAAATGGTCGTGATGTTCAATGCGCTTCTCCTGTTCATGTAAAGTAAGTCCATCATAGCCGTTTTTGAGGAGAATGGCAAGGGCCTGGGCAAAGATGCCCGCTCACTCGCCGCGCTCTTTCAAAAGGTCGATGATCTTCTGAAGGCCGAGAAACGCCATGCCGGTCAAAAACGCGGGAGCCCAGCATCGCAGCGCGTCGGAAAACACGAAATGCCACGAGATGGTGTTCGGCCCCGACGCATAGCCTTGACTGCCGACGGGCAGGCCGAGCAGGAACCCCACGATCCAAATAACGACCGTGAGCTTGCCGAAAAAGTCGTCGTCCACAAGGCGGCTCACGCCGCCGCTCCTGCGTTTTTGATTCGGGTAAAGCAGCTCGTTCGGATCGGTCGCGAGCGCGTCGCTGATGCGCACCAGCATGTCAAGGTCCGGGTAGGAATTGCCGCGCTCCCAGCTTGAAACAGTCTGGCGGGTGACGGAGAGCTTTTCCGCGAGCGCGTCCTGCGAAAGGCCTGCCCTTTTCCGCAGCCGCCGCAGGTTGGAACTGAAATCAGACATAGATCGACCTCCCTTGCTGCTCACATCATAGCAAAAAAGCCACGAGCAGACAAGCAAAGGTTCTTTGCGGGCGGCGTAGAATGAAAAGCCTCGTAGAGTTTCGTGCCGCGCACGGCACGAAATAAATTCAAATTCGTTTTCTGCCGCGACAGAAGGTGAATTGCCGCAGAGCGGCAAGAGAAGCTGCCCTGAGGTGTTTATTTGCACCGAGTATTTTAATTTCTAACGGAATCCAAAAAAAGAGACAGCTTAAAGCCATCTCTTTTTTGGTGCCTCGTCGGGGATTCGAACCCCGGACACCCTGCTTAAAAGGCAGGTGCTCTGCCAACTGAGCTAACGAAGCATATTCTATTCCAAACCACCGAAGCGGTAAAAATCTGGCAGGGATGGCTGGACTCGAACCAGCGAATGAGGGAGTCAAAGTCCCTTGCCTTACCGCTTGGCTACACCCCTATTGGGAAGAGAGGGCTGGGGCCAAATCCCATCCCTCTCTTTTTGTGGGGTGGGTAAAGGGACTCGAACCCTCGACACCCGGAACCACAATCCGGTGCTCTAACCAACTGAGCTACACCCACCACATATTCTGTATCCGTGCGATATTTGCTGCTTTGCTGAGGGGCGCCTTGTAAATGGTACGCCAGGAGGGATTCGAACCCCCGGCCTACTGCTTAGAAGGCAGTTGCTCTATCCAACTGAGCTACTGGCGCGAATTGAATGGAGCAGGTGACGGGAATCGAACCCGCATCCCCAGCTTGGAAGGCTGGTGCCCTAGCCATTGTGCTACACCTGCATGCGCCCTCCGCAAAAATCGTCAGCTCTGTTATAATAGCATCAGTGTCCCGTTTTGTCAACGTTTTTTCAGAATTTTTCTGCACTTTTTTATGTTATCTGAGTAGAGCGCGCAAAAGCCTTGCACCGTCAGCACTTTCCGGCCGCGCGAACGCGCCGCACAGCCGCTCAGGATGCCACTGCACGGCAAAGACAGGGAGCGTCCTGTGGCCGACGGCCTCGACCGTGCCGTCCTCCGCACAGGCGAAGACCTGAAGCCCCGTCCCCAGCCGCCAGACGGCCTGATGGTGTGCACTGTTGACCGTGCAGCGCGTGCCATACAGCTCGCGCAGAAGGCCCGGCGCGGTATTGATGGCATGCAGCCGGTCAACGCCGTCAATTTGACTGTGGCCCTCGATGTGCTGACGCAGCGTGCCGCCAAAATAGACGTTGAGGACTTGCAGCCCGCGGCAGATGCCGATGACAGGCTTTCCCACGCACAGGAAGTTGTCAATCAGCGTGAGCTCACGCGCGTCGCGTGCTTCGTCGAGATCTTCCGAGCCGTTCAGCGCTTGACCGTAAAAGCGCGGGTGCATGTCGCCCCCGCCGGGCAGCAGCAAAACGTCCGCGTTCTCCGGCGTTTCGGCGAGCGGCGCACCGACCAGCGCGAGCGCATTTTCGTAATTTTTCAGGCGTACCGATAAATAGACAGTCTTCATACGCACAGAATATGCCCCGAATGCGAAAAAAGACCTTGCAAGACGCAAAAAGTTATGGCATAATAGTTTGGCTGATAACAGCGAACTGAATATGCAGCGGTATCGAAGTGGTCATAACGGGGCTGACTCGAAATCAGTTTGAGGGAAACCTCACGAGGGTTCGAATCCCTCCCGCTGCGCCAAGGAAAAGCCTCTTTTGTCTGTTACGGCAAAAGAGGTTTTTCGTAAAGAGAGGGACTGAAAATGCTGATTGACAGTTCGATCGCACAGGCATATATCGAGAGCAGCTGCGTCGACGCTTTTCGTGCTTCATGGCTCTTTGAACACACCTCGGTTTCGTCAGATCTTGGCAGGAATGCATTTACTCCGCCGCCTGAGGATCTTGCTCTCCGAGAGACTGTGCGCAAGCTCGAACGCCGTATCTGTGAAGCGGCTGCGCACTTTGTCCCCGTCAACCGCCCGATTTGGGACGCGCTTTTCCCCGATTGGGAGGCGGTACAGCCGACACTTGATTTGATCGTCGGTTATCCCGAGCCTTACGACGCCGTTGCGGCACACTCGCCCGACGGGCAGGCACATCTCATCTTTGACCTCATCCGTTGGTGCAATTATGCGGAGCTCGACCAGCTCGACAGCATCATTCGGAATCTGCTGACGCATGAGATTACGCATCTCTTGATTGGACACCGCTATCCGGCGGCAGATGCCGCATTGGAAAGTACAGACTATTTGAGAAGATTGGATGCTTACACATTTCATGAGGGATTCGCCCATCTTCTCTCCTATCAGGCGACAGAAATCGACTGTGTGGACTGGCATACACCGCAGCTTACCGAGGTCGCAGCAGCAAGCCGTGCCAAACTGCGCCTCGCGCTTACGGAGACGGACCCAGACAGGCAAAAGCAGTTTCTCGAAGAGGCGGTCTGCGGATCGTACTATGAAAAGTTTGCCTGTATGTGCGGTATGCTGTATCTGGCAGACCGATGGGAAACGCAGGGAATCGACGGCCTGCAAAGCGCATTTGCGGACTATCACGGCTTTGCTCAAAGGGCCTTGAGCATTCGAATTTGATTGCAAAAGAGGAAGAGACGCGAATGCGTCTCTTCCTCTTTTACACCTTCTCCCGCTTCTGCCGCCAGAGGTTGATCGCCAGCAGGACTGCGGCGTAGATCAGCGCGGCGGCGAGGATGATGAGCGAGAAATCGCGCTGCATCTGGTAGCTCGTCGTCGTGAAACCCTTGACGAGTAGATGACCGGCAAGATAGCTCGCGGGAACGAGCGCGAGATAGCCGAGCGCTTTGCCCGTTTTCTTCCTGCGGCAGGCGAAAAATGCAATACCCAGTGTAATAAGGAGTGCTAACGATAGCAAAACGTAATAGCCCAACGCCAGCCGCGGCAGAGAAATGATGCCGCCGTTCATGCTGCCGCAGAGCAGCACGTCGTCCTGACCGTTGTTCTGGGAATAGTAGACCGCCGCACAGTTCGCGGCGTCGAGCGTGAAGAGCGTGCGCGCGGACTCCGCCTTGGCGAGCACGCCTTGCAGTGCGTCTGCCTCGCGCTGCATCCGCTCGGCGGTATGCGACGTACTCGGTGCGCCCTTGGCTTCGTCAAATGCGCCGCGCCATGTGTCGAGCGGCGTGCGCCATGCGGTGATGAAGTAGATGGTTTTGCCGCTGTTAGGGTCCTGCGTGTTCGTGACCTCTGCGCCGGAGACCGGTACGAGCAGGCTGACGGAGATGCTCTCCGCGCCGCTGAGATCAGAAAGCCCATCCGCTGCCGAGCCGTCGTCCGCGAGCGCGCTGGGCGAGCGCGAGATCGCCCACTCTGTCTCGCTGTACGGCAAATACTGCGGCGCGGTGAGGTACGCGAATCCCGCCGTCGCCAGCGTCAGCGCGAGCGTGACGGCCAGCAGCACGGCGGTCAGCTTCTTGCGCCGAAGCTGCCGCTTCAAGTCGCGCAGCGGCTGCGCGCTGACGGGCGCGGGCTTCACGTCCGCCTTCAGCGCGTCGAGCTCGGCGCGGCAGGCCGCGCACTGCGATAAATGCCCGTCCACAAATTCCTTCGTCTCCTCGCGCAGCATATCCTCCTCATAGAGCGGCAGAAGATCCTGCACGATGCTGCAAGTTTTGTCCATTTCAGTCGTCCTCCAATCCCTCGCGGATCATGCGCTTGGCGCGGTGATACGTCACGCATGCCCAGTTTTCCGTCTTGCCGAAGAGCGTGCCGATGTCGCGGAAGCTCTTCTCACCGTACACGCGCCACATAAAGACCTCCTTGTACGGCTCTCTGAGCGCGTGCAGCAATTCCTGGATGCGCGCGGCCTCGCTGTGATCTTCTAACTCCTCCTCGTGGCGCTCCTCGGCGATCCGGCAGTCTTCGAGCGGGGCAAGCCGCTTCTCGCGCCGCAGCTGCGAATAATACAGATTCTTCGCGATCTGGCAGAGCCAGACGCGCACGCTGCACTCGCCCCGAAAGCGGTCGAGGGCGTCCATCGCGCGGAAAAACGTCTCGCTCGTCAACTCCTCGGCGACGCTCTCGCTCCCGGACAGCGAAAGCAGATACCGGTACACGTCGTCGAAGTACACGGCGTACACCTCTTCAAAATTCGTCAGCGCCCTCACCCCCTTTCTGCCTATAAGACGGCGGAGAATTGATTTTCTTACAAAAAAATCCGTCCCGCGGGACGGATTTTTTCTTTCACGTTTTGACGACCTTTTTCTTGCCGCACTTCGGGCACGTGAGCTCGACCTTGCCGATGTTTTTCGGCACGCGGCAGTACGCGCCGCAGGAGCAGCGGACGTACTTGTGCGCCTTGTCGGCGCGGCGGGCCTGCGCGCCGCGGATGGCGTTGGCCTTCGGCGTCCACCAGGTCAGAAACTTCGCGTTCTCGGCCTGACGGCGCGCGAGATTGCGCGAAAAAATGCGGATGAGCACAATGAACATCAGCACCATCGACACAAAGTACAGCGCTTGGGAAACGCCCTGCACGCGGATGATCGAGCTTAGAATGCTCACGGCCAGCTCAAGGATCACGAGCGCCCAGTTCAGCGCGTCCACGCCGTTGCGGCCATACATAAAGCGGTAAAGGGCATCACGGAATTTGTTCACAAAAAGCACTCCTAAAATCTTGATGCTGCCATTCTACACGCTTTTTGAACCCCCGTAAAGGCGTTTGAACAAAAGTTTACAGAATAGAAAAGAGTAACCGCAAGTGTGGAATTTGCCCGCCTGCGGCGGGCAAATTATGCGCGCAGCGGCCTGCAAACCCTAAAAAGAAAGCCCCGCAAAGCGGGGCTTTCTTTTTAAGTGATTTACTTCACTCCGTTGACGTAGCGATACAGGAACGTCACGGCCTCGCCGCGCGTGCAGGAGGCATAGGGGGAGAAGGTGGTCGTGCTGGTGCCCTGGGTGATGCCCTTGCCGACAGCCCACAGGATGGCGTTATAGTAGCTCGCCTCGTTCACGGAGTCGACATCCTTGAACGGGTTGGAGTAGTAGCCGCTGGGCTTGCCCGCGTAGCGGTACAGGAACGTCACGATCTGAGAGCGCGTGCACTCCTGATACGGGGAGAAGGTCGTCGCGTTGGTACCGGCGGTGATGCCCTTCTGGCTGGCCCACAGGATGGCCTTGTAATAGCTGGCGTCTCTGACGGAGTTCACATCGGTGAACGGGTTGCGGGTGCTGGTCGGCTCCGGAGTGCCGGCGGCGCGCCACAGGAAGGTCACGATCTCGGCACGGTTGCAGTTCTTGTACGGGGAGAAGGTCGTGCTGGACGTGCCGTTGGTGATCTTGTTGTTCACCGCCCACTTGACCGGCTCATAGAAGAAGTCGCCGGGCTTGACGTCGATGAAGTTCATCGTCTGGGCGATGGTGATCGCCATCGTACCGGAGGCCTCTTCGTTCTTGGTGCCGTAAACGGTGAAGGGGATGTAGACGGTCTTGCCGGCCTCGGCCCATCTGGTGGTGTGGTAGGCGACGTCCGCAAGGTCATACTGCGTGCGGGAGGGCTCATAGTAGAACTTGTCGGTGCTGTCGGCCAGCTTGCCGGTGGAGTAGCTGCTGTAGGAGCGGTACAGACCGCCGTAAGCGTAGGAGGAGACGTTCTTGCCGCTCACGTCGAACTTGACATAGTCGAGCTCAGCCTTGCGGTAAGAGGTCTTGGCGTCCTGCAGGAAGTTGACGAAGTCGCGCGCGGTCAGCTGGACGGTGTCGTCGATGCCGACGGTGTAAGTGATGTCTTCCTTGACGACGGAGATGACGACGTTGACGTCATACTTGACCTCGGTCTTCCTGCTGGAGCCGTTCTTGTACAGGTCGCCGTAGACCTTGAAGGTCAGGGTGACGGTGTCCTTAGTCGGCTTGGAAACAGAGTCGAAGCTGACCTTGTCCATGTCGGTCATGTCGGTCTTGCTCTTGTTGGAAGAGGTGATCTCGGTGCTGCCGTAGTACAGCGTGCCCTCGCTCCTGGTGCTGGGGATGGAAGAGGTCAGGACGGCGTGGTCGAAGGACAGCTCATCCTTGCGGGAGTTGTAATCGCCGTTATCGTCCGCGTAATTCTCGAGGAAGTCCTCGAAGTCCTTCTGGGAGAAGCTCACGCTCTTGCCCGCGACAACATTGTAGTTGATGTCGTAGGACTTCTGGGAAACAGTGATCGTACCGGTGGAGGCAACGCCCTTGCTGTCAACGCCGACAACATAGAGGGTCACAGTCTTGCTGCTGTTGAACTTGGAAGCGGGAACGGTAACGGTCTTGTCCTCCTTGACGGGGCCTTCAAAGTCGCTGACCTTGTTGCCGTTGAAGTAGCCCTCATAGGTGGGCTTGCTGTAGCTGTAATACAGATAATCGTAATCGTCGTTGGTGAAAGTAACTTCCTTGTTCGCGGAAGTGCCGGTCACGGTGTCCTTAATGGTTTCATTGCCAACAACGGGGATGTAGAGCGTAACAGCAATCGTGCCGTTGCCGCCAGCCTTGAGCGTCACGTTGAGGTTCAGCTCAGCAGTGCCGATGTAACCCGCATCCGTGTCGAAATACAGATCATCAACAGTAGTCAGATCCTTGGTGGTGCTGGTGATCTTGTTAGCGGACTTAACCTCATCCTCATACAAGGTAACATGAGAGGGGAAGCCAGCGGTAGCAACCTTGATGGTATCAATGTCGCTGGCGGTCACGCTGGAACCGGTAGACTTCTTGATAGCCTTGGCAACGGTATCCATGAGAGAGCTATCGGACAGATAGTCGCTCTTACCGTTGACGATCTCGTCGAGAGTCGCGTCAGCAGCACTCACAGAAATGCTGTTGAAAGTAACGGGGTAATCCTTGTTCTGATATCTAACCGTTGCAGTAACGGTGGTAGAGCCGGACTTGTTTCCTGCAACCAGAACGCCAATCGGCTTATTCTTGGTGGTATTGGTAAAGTCGGCAACATCGGTCTTGGAAGAACTCCATGTAGCAGTGTACACAGGCAAAACAACACCGGAGCCAGTAACAGAAATGCTCAGTTCCTGTCTCTGGCCGGGAGCCATGCTGGTCTTATAGCCAGACGCGGCCGCAACAGTATAAGGATCAGCCTTGACGTGTAAAGCCTTAGCAGCAGACTTTGCAGCAAGCACGCCGCCCTCATAAGCATAAACGATGATGTTATGGTCGCCTTCGCTAAGGTTCTTGCAGTTAAAGGTAGCAGTCGTAGCGTTGGCATCACGATTGCCGTCGACATACCATGCGTAAGACACGGTTTCAGAAGATGCTTTGCTATAAGTAGCGGTTAAAGTGGTCTCCTGACCGACGCGCGTATCAGAAAGGCCGGTGCCATAGTTGGGTTCACCAATGGTCGGCGCAGTGACAGTATAAGCAGAGGCGTTAATGGTAATCTCCTTGGAGCACCCGCCCTTAGTGATAGTCAACTTACCGTTATTATAATTTGCAGTTGCACCATTCAGAGTGCAGCCATACTTGGTAGCATCAGTAATAGCGCTCGTTTCGCTCTCGGAAAAATACTTGACTGGGGATGCCCAAGTAGAGGAAGAGCTGTCGATAGCAAACTGTCTGCCGTTGAATGTCACCTTAGCAGTCTTGAGGGCATCCTCAAATGCATCCTGTTTGGACTTAACACTAACAGTAATAGTAGAACTATCCTTGTCTGCATGGACATCCTGAGAAGCAGTCAGCGTAACAGTGCATTTGACAGTGACATTCCCGGTGGTAGCAGCATCGTCAGCAGTTAAGGTAATAGAGGCCTTGTTGGTTGCGTCCTCAGTAACAACATTATTGCTATCGGTGACAGTCCAACTATAGCTAGGAGTTACAGTGCCTTCTACATCAGTCGCAGTTGCGCCATCCACCGACTGTTGCAGTTTTAAGCCGCTGGTATCAGCCTTGAGTGTAACCGTATCACCAGCAGCCAAACTCAGGCTACTGCTTACGGTCGAACTCCCATTTTTGATAGCCACGTCGCCTGAGACACTGTAAGTAGTCCCATGGGCCTGTGCCGGAACGATGACCAGACTTAAAATCATAGTCAACGCCAGCAGCGATGAGAGAAATTTCTTCATAATTTTCTTCATCCTTTCTCATTTTTGTGATCTTGGCCCCGCGCGCACAGAGCCGTTCTCATACATCGGCATTTTACCATGCCGCAGGGAATAAGGGAACAGAAAAATGGAAAATTCATAAATTCTTCATCTTCCCGTCCGCCGCCTCCCCCTTGTGTTACTTATTAGACGCAAAAAGCGTCGATTTTGTTTCACAAAATCTCAAATTTTTCAAAATTTTTTATGCCGCGAAAAACCGCACGTACACATATACTCCCAGAGCTAACTGACAGAGTAAGATCGCCGGAATGCCGAATTTGAAGTACCAGTGCCGCGTCTTATGGTGAAAGACCCTCATTGCGAAAAGAGCACCCGCGCTGCCGAGCAGCAGCGCGAGTGCAAATAAGGTCTTTTCGGGAACGCGCCGCGCGCCCGATATCTTGGCGCGGCGCTTGTCTGCGCCGTAGACGCAGAAAGTAATTAGATTGATCGCGGCGAGATAGATGACAAAAACTCTCACTTTTCGAGCTTGCTGAGCTCCACAGCCGCCGCCGCGCCGAGGCGCGCGTTGTTGAACACGAGCTGAATGTTGGAATCGAGGCTGTCGCCGCCGGTCAGGTCCTTGATCTTGGCGAGCAGGTACGGCGTCGTGGCCTTGCCGTGAATGCCGTCCTTCTTCGCGTCCTCCACGGCCTCGGCAATCGCCTTGTCGATGACTTCCTTGTCCATGGAGTACTCCTCGGGGATCGGGTTCGTGACGAGTAAGCCGCCGCGCAGACCCAGCTCGCGCTTGACGTGGAACGCCTTGGCCAGCTGCTCCGGCGTGTCGAGCTCGTAGTCGACGCCGAAGCCCGACTTGCGCGTATAGAACGCGGGCAGCTCGCTCGTGCCGTAGCCGATGACGGTCACGCCGTGGGTCTCGAGGTATTCGAGCGTCAGCCCGAGGTCGAGAATGGACTTCGCGCCCGCGCACACGACCATGACGGAGGTGTTGGCCAGCTCCTCGAGGTCGGCGGAGATGTCGAAGGTCTCCTGCGCGCCGCGGTGCACGCCGCCGATGCCGCCGGTGGCGAACACGCGGATGCCCGCCATGTCGGCGATCATCATCGTGGTGGTGACGGTGCAGGCACCGTCCTTGCCCTGCGCGACGAGCACGGGCAGGTCGCGGCGGGAAGCCTTCGGGATGCCCGCGCCGGTGCGGCCGAGGTAGTCGATCTCATCCTTGGAAAGACCCGCCTTCAACCGGCCGCCGATGATGGCGATGGTCGCGGGCACGGCGCCCGCGTCGCGGATGATCTGCTCGACCTTGAGCGCGGTCTCAACGTTCTGCGGGTAGGGCATGCCGTGGGAAATGATGGTGGATTCGAGCGCCACGACGGGCTTGCCGGCGGCAAGGGCCTCAGCAACCTCGGGGGCGATATCCAGATACTTGTTCATAGTTAAAAATCCTCCTGTAAAGTAATAGGTGAAAGTTTCACGTTTACCTTTTGAGGTAAGATTGCATCATAACATACAACTTGTCAAAAGTCAATACAAAGCGGGGCTTGAATTTGCACGGGAAGTGGCATATAATACCTCTATTATCCCGTGAAATCCCACAAAAGGAAGGAAAATTATTATGGAACGAGTGAGAATTGCCGCGCTCTTCGCCGACAAAGAGCAGTACGGCGGCGCAAGCGTCACCGTATGCGGCTGGGCGAAGACCATCCGCGATATGAAGACCTTCGGATTCATCGAGCTGAACGACGGCTCGTGCTTCCGCAATTTGCAGGTCGTGATGGATGCGAATTCTCTTTCTAATTATAAGGAGATCGCCGCGCAGAACGTGGGCGCCGCCCTCATCGTGCGCGGCACCGTCGTGCTGACGCCCGAGGCCAAGCAGCCGCTCGAGGTCAAGGCGACGGCGATCGAGGTCGAGGGTGCGTCCTCGCCCGACTATCCCTTACAGAAAAAGCGCCACAGCGTCGAATATCTGCGCACCATCCAGCATCTTCGTCCGCGCACGAACCTCTTCTCCGCGGCGTTCCGCGTGAGAAGCGCGGCGGCCTACGCCGTGCACGAGTTCTTCCAGAGCCGCGGCTTCGTCTATGTCAACACCCCCATCATCACCGGCTCCGACTGCGAGGGCGCGGGCGAGATGTTTCAGGTCACGACGCTCGACCTTGAAAACCCGCCCCGTACCGAGGACGGCAAGGTCGACTACAGCAAGGACTTCTTCGGCAAGAAGACGAGCCTGACCGTTTCCGGCCAGCTCAACGCCGAGAACTTCGCCATGGCCTTCGGGGACGTATATACCTTCGGCCCCACCTTCCGGGCGGAGAACTCCAACACCCAGCGCCACGCCGCCGAGTTCTGGATGATCGAGCCGGAGATGGCCTTCTGCGACCTCAAGGGCGACCTTGAGGTCATGGAGGCGATGGTCAAGCACATTATCCGCCGCGTAATGGAGCGCTGCCCGGACGATCTGGCGTTTTTCAACAGCTTTGTCGACAAGGGCCTTCTTGAGCGTCTCCAGCACGTCGAGAGTTCCGACTTTGGCCGCGTGACGTACACCGAGGCCGTCAAGCTCTTAAAGGAGAGCGGCCAGAAGTTCGACTACCCCGTCGAGTGGGGCATCGACCTGCAGACTGAGCATGAGCGTTACCTCACCGAGCAGATCTTCAAGCGCCCTGTGTTCGTCACGGACTATCCGCAGGAGATCAAGGCGTTCTATATGCGCCTCAACGACGACGGCAAGACCGTCGCCGCGGCGGACTGCCTCGTTCCGGGCATCGGCGAGATCATCGGCGGCAGCCAGCGCGAGGAGCGCATCGAGCTGCTCGAAAAGCGCATCCGCGAGCTCGGCATGAATCCCGAGGATTACTGGTGGTACTGCGACCTGCGCCGTTACGGCTCCTGCCGTCACGCGGGCTTCGGCCTCGGCTTCGAGCGCATGGTGATGTATTTAACGGGCATCGGCAACATCCGCGACGTGGAGCTGCATCCCCGCACCGTGGGCAACGCAGACTTCTAATTCTTCAAAAAACAAGGGACACGGAAACCGTGTCCCTTGTTTTTTGAGAATTACACTCCGCTTCGTGCCTTGCCGCCCAAAGGGAGGCTTCGACACGCGCGGGGTGAGAAGAGTTTTTTGGCACGCGCATGTCGCGCCAAAAAACGATTCGAAATCATTTCGCGTCTGCGGATGCGAAAAGCTGTGACGCTTTAATTATTTGTGGTAAATAGTTACAAATGGGAACAAAAGCGCGAAAGGCGTAGTCAAAAGAAATAGAGTCTGCTATAATAGCCCCGCAGTTTTGAGAGAGGAGATTTTGACATGAAACACTTTTTTGCACTGCTGCTCAGCGTGCTGATGGTGCTGTCGCTGCTGACCGCCTGCGGCGACAAGACGACGCCGTCCGACGGCGACGATCAGACCGTCACGGACGAGAATGGCGGCGACACCGACAACAATACTGACGATACAACTGACCCCTACGACGCCGTGCGCAACTACTGGTCCGAGGACCAGCTCACGCAGGCCTGGGGACCGGATCAGGTGGTGGAGCACCTCTTTTTCCACCCGATCATCGCCTATCCGCAGTGGGCGTTTCACGACTGCAATGCCTCGCAGGATCAGCGCTACGGCCTCGACGACTGGATGGTCACGGCGGACGAGTACAAGAAGATCTTGCAGTCCGTGTACGACAAGGGCTACATCTTAGTCGCGATGGAGGACGTGTGGAGCGAGGTGACGGACGAGACCGGCACGCACATGGTGCGAAACACCCTGATGCTGCCAGAGGGCAAAAAGCCGCTCGTCATCAGCTTTGACGACGTGAACTACTACCCGTATATGCTCGATGAGGGCTTCACGAGCAAGCTCGTCGTCGGCGAGGACGGCGAGATTTGGGCGCAGTGCACCGATCCGTACACAAATGAGACGTTTTTGACCAAGGAGCTCGACGCGACGCCCATTCTCGACCAGTTTGTCTACGAGCACCCCGACTTTTCGCTGAACGGCGCGAAGGCCATCTTCTCGCTGACGGGCTATCAGGGTATACTCGGCTACCGCACGCAGGATGACCGCGACATCGCGGCAGATTCGCCCGACCGCCCCGCGTTCGATGCCTACCGCGCGAGCGAGATCGAGGCCGTCAAGCCCGTCATAGCGCGTTTGAAGGAGACCGGTTGGACGTTCGGCAGCCACACCTGGGGTCACATCCGCCTCGACACCAAGTCGCTCCAGACCGTCATCAACGACACCGAGCGCTGGGCGGACGAGGTCGGCTCGCTCGTCGGTCCGACGCAAATTCTGTTCTACCCCCACGGCGGCCGTCCCGACGGTGACGACTGGCACCAGACCGGCGAGCGCTTCAAGTACCTGCAAAGCCAGGGCTTCCGCATCTTCGCGAGCGTCGGTACGAGCTCGTTCAGCTACGTGAAAGAGGACATTTCCGCCGTCATCTGCGACCGTCTGCATCCGGACGGCACCACACTGCGCCACTCGCGCAGCCGCTATCTGCAATTCTATAACGCCGAGGACATCATGGATACGCAAGTGCGTCCTGATCTCGGCGTAGACTGGTGAGGAGGCGTTTTTATGGCAGCGTTGGAAGAACTCAAGGCGAAGGCCGTCGCCATGCTGGACATGGCGTATGTGCCGTACTCCCACTTTCCCGTGGGTGCGGCGCTCGAATGTGAGGACGGCGCGGTCTTTACCGGCTGCAACATCGAAAATTCAAGCTACGGCCTGACGAACTGCGCCGAGCGCACCGCGGCGTTCAAGGCCGTGAGCGAGGGGCACCGGCATTTCAAACGCATCGTCATCGCCGGGCGCAGCGACGACTACTGCTACCCCTGCGGCGCGTGCCGTCAGGTGCTCTACGAGTTCGGCCCCGACATGGAGGTCGTGTGCCTCAACAAGGACAACGAAGAAAAGCACCTGCACATCAAAGAGCTGCTCCCCTACGGCTTCGACCAGACGTGGCTTGCAATCGACGAGAAATAACGAAAAAAGAGAGCGGCAGCGCCGCTCTCTTTTTTTGCGCTTTAGTTGCTGCCGGAGGAGGCATCGATCGTCAACGTGCCGCTGACCGTCGAAATTTCCAGCTCGCTCACCGTGCCGCCGTCGAGCGCGGGCACAGAGTAGTGCGTCGCGTGGTCGTCGAGACAGGTGATGAGCGCTCCTTCGCGCTCGGTGAGCGCGGAGCGGAACGCGCCGCTTTTCGTTTCATAGTCGAGAGTAAAGCCGTCCTGCGCGGGAAGGGTCAGATAGATGCTGCCGCTCTCCGTTTCGGCATCAAGGCGCAGCGCACGCTCGGTAGCCAAAATCAGGTCACCGCTGACGCTTTCGAAGTCCAGCGCGCCGAGCGCGCCGGCGATATCCACCTTGCCGCTCGCGGTTTCGATCTCGGCACTCTCCGCTTCGCCCGCAAGCTCGATCGCGCCGGAGACGGTCGAGAGCTCGACTTTCCCCCATGTGCCGTCCACCACGCCCACGCTGCCGTTCACCGTCTCGATCTCGACCGTGGGGCAGGTTGCACCCATCACGCGCGCGTCGCCGTCGACGGTCGAAAGCTTGATCCTGCCGGAAACGTCCGCGCCAACGATGGTGTAGGCGTCCGTTGTTTCGACTTTTATCTCCTCAAAGTGACCGGCGCTGACCAGTTCCCTCGGAAGTCCTACGTCGAGGTACTTTTCCCCGTCGTAGCTGCCGCGGTAAGCGTCGCCGAGGAAGTGGATGCGCAGCGTGTCGCCGTCGATCGCGCAGACCATCTTCTCGCTCTCGGCGAGCGGTGCGGTGGATTCCTCCTTCACGCTGATCTGCGCGCTCTGCTCGGCGGTATAGATGTTCACGCTGCCGCTGCGCCACGAGATGTCGATCTTGCGGATGTCTTCGCTCTCGCCGATGCTGAGCACCGCGCCCGGGTGGAGCTCTTCGCTCCCCTCCGCCTGCGTGCAGAAGGTGTAGGTTGCGCTGCTGCTGTCCCAGAGGGCGTCGACGGCGAAAATGCCGTCGCTTTGCGGCAGTTCTGCGCGGAATGTGCCGTTATCCTGCCGCTGGGCGGTCACGGTCTCGGACGGAACGACGGTGCTGACCCAGGCGTCGGACGGCCCGCAGCGGAGACTGACAGAATCAGGCGAATTATCGCCAAAATCGAGGGTCACGGTGTAGAAATAGGCGGCTGAAACTGTAAAGGGCATTTCCAGCACAGGCGTGATGTCACAGGAGGTTTCGTCCAGCGGGTGGGCGCCGCAGGCAATGACGGTCATGCTCTGTAGGCCCTGGGTGTAAGTCCAGTCGTAGCTGCTGCTTTTGAGGGTGACGCTGCAAGCGTTTGCACTTGTCACCGTCAGTGTTGGCGGGGTTTGGCGCGCGGCCTCGTCTGCGCTTTTTTCGCCGCAGGCGGCGAGGGAAAGGGCCAGCACGAGCGGGAGCAGGAGGGAAAGGAGCTTTTTCATCGTTCAGTCCTCGTTTCTTTCGGATACTTCTATAGACGCATGATAGCCGAAAAAGTTCCCACGCACAACGGCGATCGTTGCACAAAACACGGCAATTTGTGGTATCGTGAATTCTAATACCGGGGGCGGTACAACTTTTTGCCGCGTTGTGTGCAACGCTGCTTCATGATACGGCGTATCATGAAAAGGCAAATCATGTGTCAGTGTCCCCCCATTTTCAGGGGGGTGTGAGGCGCCTTTTCCAACATTATGAAAATTTGAGGGAAAGAGCATGGAGACAACAACAAATTACAAACTTCCGCAATGGGTCAAGGCGGATCAGATCAAGATGGACGACTTCAACGACGCGTTCGGCAAGATCGACGCGCAGATGAAGAAAAACGCCGACAAGGCCAACGCAGCGGCGAGCGCGGAGAGCGTGGGCACGCAGATCACGGCGGTGCAGGAGCAAATCGTGGCGGTGGAGCAGGAGATCAAGCTGGTGGCGCTCGGCGATGTGCGCACGACGACGGCGGCGAACGGCAGCATCGTCTACGACCTGTCGGCGCTGAACATGGCGGACTACCGCGCATTTCTGGTGTTTGCGACGGTGGACGCGGCGGGCACGGGCGTGAGCGACAAGGGCAGGGTGGAGCTGCTGTGCGACAGCAAGAGCATCGGACTGCTGGCCGACGCGATGGGCGGCCACGCGGCGACCGTCGCGTGGATTTTTCCCGCGATGTACGGCGTGGCGGCAGGCTACCACACGCCGACGCAGAACCGAAACGACAGCTTTCAAGGTCTCAGCGGCGCGATTTTGAACGGCAGCGCAAGCTGGAACACCATGCAGAGCATGACCTTCAAGTTTACGGGTTTGAAAGGCGCAAGCTGTGTGCTGTATGGATTGAAAGCGTGAAAATGAGCAAAAAAAGAAGACCCCCGAGGGGGTCTTCTTTTTTGACTAATCAGAGATTAGACAGCAGTGTTGTCAACAGTGATCACATACTTGGCAGTGGTCTTGCCATCCCAAGCGGTGACGATGACGTACATATCGCTGGCAACCTCGCCGGAAGCGGTCTCAACAGCGTTGGTGTTGTAGACCTCGATGGTCTGGTTGTCGTTTGCCTTGGCCTGCTTCAGCAGCTCCTTGAGGTTAGCAACAGTAACGGTCTGAGCGTTGGTCTTGACGGTGATAGAACCGTCAGCAACGGTCGCGGACTGGTTAGCAGCCTCGAAGTTGTAGTTGCCGTTCTTGAGCGCGGCATTGGTGTAAGCCTGCTGATTCTGGACGGTGTAAACGATATTACCAGAGACCTTTTCAGAGGAGCTGATGACAGCCTTGACGACATCGCCGGAAGCGAGGTCAGTCACTTCCTTGTTGTCCTTATCATAGTACTTGACAGTCAGAGAAACGTCTGCTTCATCGCCGTTGTCCATCTTAGCGCCCTTGATGCACTCATAGGGCTTCAGAGCAACAGTGATGTCAGCAAAATTCTTGCCGTAGTACTCGCCGTTGCCGGTCTTGCCGTTCACGAGAGCCTCAATGTAGAGGTCGTAAACGACGAGAGCGTCATTGGTGTTGCTGGCCTTGGTATCATCGTACTGGACGAAGATAAGGCTATCGGTGGTCAGATCCTTAGCGGTCCAATCAGTGTCAACCTTGCCCTTGACGATGGAGCCCTCGTACTTGGCGACCAGGGAGTCGTCAAGATCGAACCACTTGCCATCTTCGGTCTGGATGCGCTTACCATCGCTGGTAATCACATTGAGGTTGTAAGTGCTGTACTTGGCAATCGCGGTCCAAACATAGTCGGAATCCATGGTGACCTCATACAGGCCAATCGCCTCAATGCCGTGGCTGGCAGTGCCCTCACCCTCTGCATAGTAGAGATCAATGGTGGTGTCTTCCAGCTTGCCGTCGACGAGCTCATAAGCCTTGAAGGTGGCGTAGGGCTTGCCGTCGTTCCAGTGGGAGTCATAAGCCTCAGTGTCATAGATGAACACAGTACGGGTGGTGATTTCGTATGCATAGACATAGATCATGTCGACATAGCCGTTGACCATCGTGTACTGGACTTCATAGCCCTTGAAGCTGGGGAGCTTTTCGTAGCCGGTGTAGGCAGTGAAAGTGCCCTTCGGGGATTCCTTGGTCTGGAGCAGGATCTTGGTATCCTTGCTGAGCTGCAGGCGGGTGGAGTTATCGGCAAGCGCGCTATTCTTAATAGTCAGATACTTATCGCCGCTGTTGTAGGAGGCGAAACCGGCAGTCTCAAACTCGGAATCGTCGAGCGTGTAAACACCGTCCTTGTCAACGCTGTAAGCATAGACGGTGTAGTAATACTCTTCGTTTTTGGAAGCAGAGACTTCGAAATCAGCGACATCATCACCCTCAACTTTGTTGATGGTAGCGTCAGTCTTGCTGTCGGCATCGAAGAAGTACAGATCGCCGTAAGCGGTGTCAACACCCTTGCTGTGCTCCATATACAGGGTATCGAGGACAGCATAGTTGCTGGCGAGCTCATCAGCACCGATGACGTTGCCATAGGTGTCGAAGTAGAAGTTGTAGGTCTTGCCCAGAGTCATGGTCGCGGGAGCAAACTTAGCAGTGCAGTTGACAGTAGCGTCAGCCTTGTCGAGGCCCTTGACCTTCTGGATGTCGCTGATGTTCTTGCTGTTGCCGGAAACGTCGGTCAGAACAGCGTTCTTGGACTCAGCCTTGACCATGGACTGGATCTCGCCGTTGGCGATGGTGACCAGAACCATATCGTCAGCCTTGAACTCGTCCTCAGTCTCGAACTTGGTGTCGAGCTTGCCTTCGTAACCGTAGACATTCTTGTCAACGATAGCGTAAGCGGAAGTGGTGTGACCCTTGGAGTCGGTCTTCTCAGCAACGAACTTGGTGACCTCAGCGAGGTAGGTGTCGATGTTGACGAGACGCTCATCATAAACGAGGGTCAGACGGCCCTGATCGGCCTGCTTGGAGTCGTCCTTGTTGTCAGCGACAGTGTAGGTGCCATCGCTGGTCTTGCTGTTGGTGTAGACATCGAGCTTGGTGCCCTTCTTCAGACCGGAGTCGGCATAGATGTCGCAGTTCTTAGCGGCCTCGGTGTAGGTGGCGAGAGCCTCGACCTCAACGGTGGTGGACTTGTCGCCGACATCATAGGTCCACTTGATGGTGGGACGGCCAAACTCATCGGCCTCCTTCGCGGACTTGAGCTTGAAGCTCTTGTAGCCGAGGGTGTCGTTCTCGGAGAAGGTCTTGTTGCTGTCCTTCTTGCCGTTGAAGCTCACGGTCTGATAACCGAAAGCGGCGGTGTAGGTGACCATCGGGGCATCGGCGATGGCGCGGAACAGCAGCTCGGCAACGAGCTCACGGGTGGCGGGAGCGTTGAGGTCAACACCCTTGACGTTCTTCAGAACGCCAGCCTGCTGCGCGGTCTGCGCAACATGCAGAGCCCAGTCAGCGCCGGTGAACTCATTGTTCTGGTCGTAGCCGATGGCACGCAGGATCATCGCGAGGACCTCATAGCCCGTGACCTTGCCGGAGGGCTGGAAGGTGCCGTTGGGATAACCCTTGACGAGCGCAGCGTTGGCGC
>OGLV01000085.1_pt1 | contig 42022 bp, 39 predicted proteins | sample 1572851 | NCBI WGS metagenome assembly OGLV01 (sample SAMEA2582005, study PRJEB24529) | metagenome | biome: Human gut stool | place: China | collected 2011
GTTTGAAGATTAGACATAAACAAATCCTCCGCATGGTCTAAGCCATACGGAGGATTAACTGTTTTACGGACACCCGTCTATCGCGCGGAATGCCTTTTATCGTTCTAGGGCTCAGGGACGTTACCGAATCAGTCTCAGAGCATTTTCATAGTCGTTTTTGTGAACGTAGATATGATATTCATACGAATAGTTCGGGTCAACGCCGAAGCTGCCGCTGCGCCCGCGGCTGCGGCCGCCGAACGCGGAAGAGCCCTGCAAATTCTCGGTTCTGACCGTGTAGGCAATGCCGTTGGCGGACAGGATGCTGCGGATGTTGGACTGGCGCTGCATGTCCATCGTGGTGATGAGTTCCTTGCGGTTGAAGATCGTCAGCATAATACGACCCCCTTTATATAGAGTTTCTGTATTGATTTTACCACATGCTTTTCCTGCGTGCAATAGCGGCACAAATTGACAAGGCTCCGCGTGAATACTATAATGCTCTGCATGGAAAAGCGCTGAAAAGAGCGCATCGCGCGGGAGTCGTTTCCGCACACAGAAGGGAATTATCAAAGACATGAGACAGGATCTATCGCTCCGTTTGGAGCAATTCAAAAAGCAATACGTCGCGGACGAGACGGTGCGCAGCCGCATCGCCGAGCCGCCTGTCAAATTCATCGGCGATGAGATCATGGATCTGGCCGTCGCCGCGCTTCTGCAGGGGGAGAACGTTCTGCTATCCGGCGGCAAGGCCACGGGCAAAAATATCTTGGCGGACAACCTTGCGTGGTTGTTCCGCCGTCCGGTCTACACTGTGTCGTTCCATGTGAATACCGACAGCAGCACGCTCATCGGCACCGACACCTTCACCGGCGGCGAAGTGCGGCTGCGCCGCGGCCCTGTCGCGCTCGCCGCGCAGTACGGCGGCTTCTGCATCTTAGATGAGATCAACATGGCGAAAAACGACGCCGTGGCCGTGCTGCACTCTGCGCTTGACTATCGCCGCCTCATCGACGTGCCGGGCTATGAGTGCATTCCCATCCACCCCGCCGCGCGCTTCATCGCCACGATGAACTACGGCTACGCCGGTACGCGCGAGCTGAACGAAGCGCTTGTCTCGCGCTTTACGGTCATCCGCATGCCGACGCTCGAGGAACCCCAGCTCTGCGAGCTGCTGCGCGCAAACGTACCGGAGGCGTCGGACGAGAACATCAAGCGCTGCACGGGGCTGTTCCTTGATCTGAACGCCAAGGCCGTGAACGGCGAGATCTCGACGAACTCCGTCGATATGCGCGGCATGATCGCGGCCCTGCACCTGATGACCGACGGCATGGCACCCAAGGACGCCATCGCCGTGAGCATCACGAATAAATGCTTCGATGAGTACGAGTATGCGCTCGTGCGCGACGTAGCGCTGACGCGCTTTGCCTGAAGATATGAGCATCGGCAGAGAAGAGAGCCTATTTTTGACTGTTTCCGAAGATCACCGCAAGCGGATCTATCCCGAGTATGTGCAGAAAATGAGCGAACCCTTTGAGCACGCGGGCGGCATGGCGGAGGTGTACGAGGGCGTTGTCCTCGGCGGGGCGGACAAGTTTTTCGGGCTCGATGACTTGAATCTGTGGCTGCGGCGGCACCGCTACGCGGCCTACAATATGGACGTGCTGCTGCCCATTGCGCACCTGTGCGTCGAGCGCGCTGTGAGGGCAAAGCTGATGGGCGAGCGCCCGGGCGTCGCTGTGATGGCGGAGCAGGCGGCGGGCGAAATTTTGCGCGGCGACCTTCTGCGCTACCGGCGCAGCTCGCGCGGCTGGATGTACATTTACGATCTGACGAAGCAGTTTCCCGCCGCGGCGACGGAGGGCGACCGCCGCATTATGAAAAATTTTGGCGGTTTTGAAGATATGCTGGCCGAGTTTGATGACCTTGCCGCGCGCAGCGAGAGCTGCGCGGACGCAAAGTCGCTCGTCGAGCTCGCGGCGCTTTTGTACCGCAAAATTTTCATCCGCTATTTTGCGCCCGACCACAATCAGGACATCTTACCCGAGCGCGAGACGGAAGAGTGGGAGCCCGCAGCCGAACCGGGGGACATCGAGTGGACGCAGACCGAGGAGATGGAACTCCAATACGACAAGGCGGGCGAGGCATCGGCCGATGGCCTCGTCCTGCCGGACGACGCGCTCGCCGGCATTCCGGAGTATCTGATGCGCAACTTTGGCCCCAGCTTTCAGACCGAGCAGGCGATGGAGGAGATCGAAAGCGCTGTCTGCACCGGCATCCACGAGGAGCGAAAGCTCCTCTTCACCGACGGCCTGAGCGCGGACGCCTACGAGGGCAGTGAGCCGCGCGCCCAATCGCTGCGCGCCAGTCGGGACGGCAACCTCAAAATGCTCCAAGAGCACGAGAACGCCGCGCGTCAGGGCATCCGCAGCATCGAGCAGGCCTTTCGCAATGCGTTGAGCCTGCGCAGCGAGCCGGACGTTTACCGCGCCGACCACGGCGTGCTGCAAAACGATCTGCTCTGGAAGGTCGGCCGCTGCGAAAATCCGCAGCTCTTTGAAAAGATCGTCCGGCAGGAACCGTCCGCCGTCGTCGTGGAGCTTTTGATCGACGCAAGCGGCTCGCAGAGCGTGCGGCAGAGCATGGTGGCGCTGCAAAGCTACCTCTTCAGCGCGGCGCTCAGTCGCATCCGCATTCCGCACCGCGTGATGAGCTACTGCACTTACGGCAACTATACGGTGCTGCGGCGCTTCCGCGACTACGACGACAAGAGCGAGGCCGACCGCCGCATTTTGGAGTACCGCGCGACGTCGAATAACCGCGACGGCCTTGCGCTGGCCGCGGCGGGACTCGACCTCAAGAAGCGGCACGAGGAGCACAAAATTATCATCGTGTTCAGCGACGGTTTACCGAACGACATGGTCAGCGGCCGCAAGCGCGAGGGCGCGCCGGAAACCTACGTCGGCGACGCCGCCATCCGCGACACCTGCTTTCAGGTGCGAAAGCTCCGGCGAGAGGGTGCGCACGTCATCGGCATTTTCCTCGGCGAGGACGGAGAGCTTGAAAACGAGCGCATGATCTACGGCGCGTCGTTCCTGCGCATCCGCCGGGCGGAGGACTTTGCCGGAAGCGCCGGCAAGCGCCTGAGCGAAACGCTGCTGAATCTGTAAAAAAGTGAAGAGAAAAGCCCTGCTGTGAAAACGGCGGGGCTTTTTGCACAAATTTGGGGAGGAAACGTCGGGTGTGTTTTCTTTCAAATTGCGCATGGACAATTCTGTATGATACTCTTATAATTACCGAAGATAATTAACAAAGATAATTACATGCAGGAGGTAGCTATGACCGTTGAAAAGATCAAGGCGTTGCTGGACGCCTGCTATCAGGCCAAGCGCGCCCGTGAGCTGCTCCCGGCGCTGCCGAAGGGCGTCACGTCGTCCTATATCCAGTATCTCGACGCGATCGAGCGGCTCGAGCGCGAGGGCGTGCGCGTCAAGGTGTCCGACATCAGCGACGCGCTGCATCTGCCGCGCCCCGGCGTGACGCGCACAGTCGGGGAGATGGAGGACAAAGGGTATCTGCAAAAGTCCGCCTCGGCAGAGGACGGGCGCGTGACGTATCTCACCATCACCGAGCAGGGGAGAAAGCTCTCGCAGACGTTCAACGAGCAGTTTTTCGCCCAGCTCGCGCCGCTTCTCGACGATATTTCCGACGAGGACGCAGAATGTACCATCCGCACCATTCAGGCACTTTATGACGTCATGGCCGAAAGGAGGATCACCCTTGTCTACTGATCGCAGCGATTTTACGCAGGGCAGCATTTTGAAAAAGCTGTCGCTCTTCATGCTGCCTGTGCTCGGCGCGCTCATTTTGCAGGCGGCCTACGGCGCGGTCGACCTGTTAGTCGTCGGCCGGTTCGGCTCGACGGCGGGCCTCTCCGCCGTTTCGACCGGCAGCCAGATCTTGAACCTTGTGACTTTCGTGGTCACGCAGCTTGCGATGGGCGTTACGGTCCTGATCGCGCGGTATCTCGGCGAAAAACGGCCGGAGCAGATCAGCGCGGTCCTCGGCGGCGCGGCGGTCGTATTCACGATCCTGTCCGTCGGGATATTTATCCTGCTCGTGGGCTTTGCCCGGCCAATCTCTGTTCTGATGCAGGCGCCTGAGGAGGCCGTCGGTCTCACGGTGAGCTATGTGCGCATCTGCGGCGGCGGAATTTTCTTCATCGTTGCGTATAACCTGCTCTCTGCCATCTTTAGAGGTCTTGGCGACAGCCGCTCGCCGCTTCTTTTCGTGCTGGTGGCGTGCCTTGTCAACATTGCGGGTGACCTCATTCTGGTTGCGGGCTTTGGCATGGACGCCGCGGGCGCGGCCATCGCGACAGTTTTGGCACAGGCCGTCAGTGTGGTGTTCGCAGTTGCGCTGCTCATCAAAAAGAAGCTGCCCTTTGCCATCACGCGCGCAGACTTTCGCCTGAATCCCCAGTGCAGAAAGTTTTTGAGCATCGGTCTGCCGCTCGCCTTGCAGGAGTTTTTGACGCAGCTGTCGTTCCTCGCGCTCTGCGCGTTCGTCAACCGGCTGGGCCTGACAGCGTCGTCGGGCTACGGCGTTGCGAGCAAGATCGTCAACTTTGCCATGCTGATCCCGAGCGCGCTGATGCAGTCAATGGCGTCGTTCGTCGCGCAGAACGTGGGCGCGGGGGATCAGAAACGCGTGAAAAAGTCAATGCTGACGGGCATCGGCGTGGGGCTGTTTTTTGGCTGCGCCGTATTCGCGCTCGTGATGCTCAAGGGCGATGCGTTGGCGGGAATCTTCTCGCCGGATGCCGAGGTCGTGCAGAAAGGCTTTGAGTATCTGAAGGGCTTCGCGCCCGAGACCATCCTGACGGCGATCCTCTTCAGCATGCTCGGCTACTTCAACGGCAACAACAAGACGCTCTGGGTCATGGCACAGGGTCTCATCCAAACGCTGCTCGTCCGCCTGCCGTTTGCGTATGTGATGAGCATCCAGCCGAACGCGAGCCTGACGAAGATCGGCCTTGCCGCGCCGGTGTCCACGCTGGTCGGCGTGCTCCTGAACGTCGGCTTCTACCTCTATCTTGACCGCAAAGAAAAGCGCGTGCAGCGTGCCGATTAAGCATTCATATATGAAAGATGTCCCGCCGGTTCGAAACCGGCGGGACTTTGTCTGATTATTTTCCACTCTCCTGCGGCGCGTCTTCAAGCAGCATTTGCCGCAGCTTCTTCGCGGCGATGCTCAGCGGCTGCGTCTTGCGCTGGAAGAGGAAGACGCTGCGCGCAGGAATGGGCTCTTCGAGCGTGATGGGGTAGATACCGCTTGCCTCCGGCGTGCCGTAAAGCATCTCGCGCGGCACGAAGCCGACGCCAAGGTCGCATTGCACCACGGGCGGCACCTGCGCTGTGGTCTCGACCTCCACATCGGGGCTGAACGAAAGACCGTGGCGCAGGAAGAGCTCGGCATAAAAGTCGTGCGACGATGTCCCCTCCGTCAAGCTGATAATCGGGTAGTCGGCAAGCCTTTTGAGCGAAACGGGCTCCTCGGTGAGCTCCAAAAACGCCGGGCCGCAGATGGGGATCTCCTGAATTTCGTCGATCTTCTGCGCCGTGAGCGAATCCGGCACGGACGCGCCCTCTGCCAGAATGGCGAAGTCGGCAAGGCCGTTCTGCACGGCGGCGAGGCCGTGGGAGGCAGAGTGGTTCGTCAGGCAGATGCGCACGTGCGGATATGCGCGGCGGTAGCGCGCGAGCACCTGCAAAAGCCGCGTGCGCAGGGCAAGGCTGCTCGCTGCGATGTGGACGATACCGCTTTGCAAGCTCTGGTCGGAGAGGACCTCCTCTTCGCCTGCCTCGATGCTCTCAAACGCGACGGCGATGTGTGTGTAGAGCTTCTCCCCCTCTGGCGTGAGGCGCACGCCCTGCGGCGAGCGGAAAAACAGCGCGCAGCCGAGCTCGGATTCGAGCTTTCGGATCATGCGCGTCACGTTGGGCTGGTTGCTGTAGAGCGCCGCGGCGGCCTGCGAGAAGCTGCGGAATTTGGCGGCGTAATAAAAGACGCGGTAGCTGTCGTAGCTGATGTTCATAAAAAAGCAAGCTCCTCTGAAAAAGAAAATAAGTGGGGTTCTGCGCGGCGGCGAGGAACCTGACTGCGTAAAATTTGACGGAAGAGAAAAGCATTCGTCCGCACCTTGCGGACGGCAAGACTGATTGTAACAGAAGCGAAGCGGCGGCGCAAGCGTATTCGGGAAAAAAGAACAGAACCTTGACGAAAAGTAAACACCGTCGAAAAGCCGCATGAAATCAGGAAAATTCGGACGGCATAGAAAAATGACATATCCTCCATGTCAAGATAACATTTCGCTTCCGCGTAAGAGACCGATATAATGACTCGCGCTGGGAATTCCACAGCACAGGGAGGAATAACATGTTTGCTCAGATCATTGCCATCTGCATTTTTGTCACTATGTTCCTGCTTATTATCCTCGATAAGTTTGAACGGCATTACATTACGCTCGGGAGCGGCGCGCTCGTGCTCGTGCTGGTGTTCGGCGTCTGCATGCGCTCGATGAGCGCCATTTGGGAGACGCTCAACCTCGGCGCGTTTTTCCAGAGCACATTCTGGTACGGCGCAAGTGAGGAGAGCACCGCTGGCATCAACTGGTCGACGATCCTGTTTATCGCCGGCATGATGATCATGGTCGAGGGCCTCGGCAAGGCGGGCTTTTTCCGCTGGCTGTGCCTGACGCTTGCCAAGCTCGTACACTACCGCACGGTGCCGCTGCTCATCTGCTTTATGTCGCTCTCGGCGTTTTTGTCGATGTTCATCGACAGCATCACGGTCGTGCTGTTTCTCGCCACCGTCACGCTCGAGCTGGCGCAGACGATGAAATTCGACCCCGTGCCGATGATCCTGTCTGAAATTTTCTGCGCGAACCTCGGCGGCGCGGCTACGATGTGCGGCGACCCGCCGAACATCATCATCGGCACCTCGCTCGGCTACACATTCTTCGACTTCATCGAAAATACCGGCGCGGTCGTGGCGATCTGCTTTGTGTTCATGCTCATTTACTTCACGCTCTGCTTCCGCAAGGAACTTGAGCGCGCCGAGCATGCCAACGGCGGCCCCGTCACCTGTCCCGAGCCTTCGACGGCCATCACGAACAAGAAGGCATTTCTTGCGAGCGCAGGCGTTTTCCTGCTGGCGGTCGTGCTGCTCATCACGCACGCGCAGACGGAGCTTTCCGTCGCGTGCATCGGCGTGATTGTCGCGATTTTGACGCTGATCGTTTTGGGCTTGACCAGCGGCAAAAAATCTGTTATAGAAATCATTAAGGGCGTGGACTATAAGACGCTGCTCTTTTTCATCGGCTTGTTCGTTTCCGTGGCGGGCCTTGAAAAGACAGGCGTGCTCAACATGATCGCGAACTTCATCACCTCGGTCAGTGAGGGCAATATCGCGGTTATTGTGATCGTCATTCTGTGGCTCTCGGCCATCACGAGCGCCTTTGTCGACAATATCCCCTTTGCCGCGACCATGATCCCTGTCATCCGCGCCATCGCCGCGACAGAGGGCATGGATATCGGCGTGCTTGCCTGGGCGCTTTCGCTCGGCACGGACCTCGGCGGCAACGCGACACCCATCGGCGCGAGCGCTAATGTCGTCGGCACTTCGGCTTCGGCCAAGGGCGGCTATCCCATTGGCTGGGGCCGCTACTGCAAGTACTGCGTGCCCGCGACGATCATTGTCATGGCGGTGTCCACGGCCTACTTATTCCTGCGCTATCTGTAAACGGAAAAAGGAAAGGAGTGCGATCCCATGAAAAACCAGATCATCATCACCCTTGGCCGCGAGCACGGCAGCGGCGGCCATTACATTGCCGACATGATCGCGCAAGAGCTCGGTATTAAGCTCTATGACAAGGACTCCATCGAAAAGGAGATCGTTTCCGAAGGCTACAGCGAGGAAATGATCCGCAAGATGGACGAAAAGCCCGTCAACTTCTTTGCCTCGCGCCGCATCGGCAAGTATTCGAATTCTCTTGAAGTCAACGTGGCGGAAAAGACGTTCGCCATGCTGCGCGACAAGGCCGCAAACGGCGAGAGCTTCCTCATCATCGGCCGCTGCAGCGACCAGGTGCTCAAGGGCAACCCCAATATGCTGAGCATTTTCATCTGCGGCAACCAGCAAGCCAAAGTCGGCCGTGTGATGGAGAAGAAGGGCCTGTCTGCCGAGGACGCGATCGAGGAGATCAAAGAGGTCGACCGCTCCAGAAAGTCCTACCACAACTACTACTGCGAGACGAAGTGGGGCGACGCCCGCGGCTACGACATGACCGTCAAGAGCGATGTGCTCGGCTTCGAGGGCACGGCGAAAATGCTGATCGCCTATATCCGCAGCTTCATGGAGCAGGACTAAATAAAAATTTGCGGCCCGTGCCGCAAAAAACATTTGAAATGCTCGAAACAATTTGATAAAATCAATTCACAGCGTGTGGCGTTTCTGCGTAAATCCAGTTGCAGAAACGCCGCACGTTTTTTTGTGGAAAAAGGAGGGAGAAGACAACTTCATAGTCAAATCGTGCAGCAGAGATGCGTAAGTCCGGATTGATCCGGCGGAACGCATCTCTTATTTTTATGTGCAGGAGGAAGACCACCATGGAAAACACAAATCAGTTTTTGGGGACGGAGCGCGTGGGAAAGCTCATGCGCCAGTACGCCATCCCGTGCATCATCTCGCTGCTCGTCGGCGCGCTCTATAACATCGTCGACCAGATCTTCATCGCCAACGCCAGCTACCTCGGTTCCTACGGCAACGCGGCAAACACCGTCGTCTTTCCGCTCACGGTCGTGGCGCTCGCCATCGCGGTGATGATCGGCGACGGCTGCTGCGCGTTCGTCAGCATTTCGCTCGGCAAGGGCGAAGTGGGAGAGGCAAGAAAGAGCGTCGGCAGCGCGGTCGTATTGTCGGTCGCGAGCAGCCTTGTGCTCACGGCGCTGTACCTCATCTTCGCCGACGCTATCATCTCGATGTTCGGCGGCACGGTGAACGAGGAGACCTTTCATTACGCGCAGGAGTATTTCTTCTATATCTCGCTCGGCATCCCGTTTTATATGTTCGGTCAGGCGATGAACCCTGTCATCCGTGCCGACGGCGACCCGCGGTTTGCCATGATCTCCACGCTCGCGGGCGCGGTACTCAACATCATTTTAGATCCCATTTTCATCTTTGGCTGCCGGTGGGGCATGATGGGCGCGGCGGTCGCCACCGTGTTGGGCCAGATCGTCACAGCGGCGCTCGCGGTGTGGTACCTCTGCCGCATGAAGACCGTCAAGCCGGAAAAGGGAGACTTCCGCCTGCGCGCAAGCCTCTGTACCCGGATGCTGACGCTCGGCATCACGAGCTTTTTGTCACAAATTAGCCTTGTCGCGGCGATGGCGGCCGTCAACAATATGCTGCGCAAATACGGCGCGCTGGATGAAATTTTCTCGCAGGAGCAGTACGCGCAGATCCCGATGGCCGTCGTCGGCATCGTGATGAAGTTCTTCCAGATCGTCATTTCCATCGTCGTCGGCATGGCGGCGGGCAGCATTCCCGTCGTGGGCTACAACATAGGCGCGGGGAAGAAGACGCGCGTGCGCGAGCTCTTTACAAGGCTCCTGCTCTGCGAGGCGATCGTCGGCACCGTTGCGCTCGTTCTGGCCGAGATTTTCCCGCGTCAGCTCATCGCCGTCTTCGGCGCGGCGAACGAGAGCAGCTACTACACGGACTTTGCGATCAAGGCATTCCGCACGTATCTTTGCATGATGGTGCTCGCCTGCGTGAACAAGGCCTGCTTCATCTTTTTGCAGGCTGTGGGCAAGGCGTTCTCATCCACGATGCTCTCCATGATCCGCGAGGTCGTGTTCGGCGTGGGCTTTGCACTGCTGCTGCCGCGCTTTTTCGGCCTTGACGGCGTGCTGTACTCCATGCCGGTGTCAGATGTGTTGACATTCGTCATCGCGGCGGTTATGATTGTAAAAACGTATCGGGAACTCAATACGGAAGGAGCAGCTGTATTATGAATCATATCATCACCATCAGCCGTGAATTTGGCAGCGGCGGCCGCACGGTCGGCAAAAAGGTCGCCGAGAAGCTCGGCATCCCCTGCTATGACTCAGAGCTCATCCAGAAGATCGCCGAGGAGAGCGGCTTTGCAGAAAATTATGTCAAGGAGGCGGGCGAGTACACGCCCGGCGGCTTCCTCGCCTCGGCGCTCTCGAACCGCGCGTTCGGCCCGACGAACGAGGACATCCTATGGGAAATTCAGTGCCGCGTTATCAGCGAGCTTGCCGAAAAGGGCCCCTGTGTCATCGTCGGCCGCTGCGCGGACTACATTTTGCAGGACAAGGCCAAGTGCCTCAAGGTCTTTATCCACGCAGATATGGCGTTCCGCGCCAAGCGCATCGTCGAGGTCTACGGCGAGCGCGAGCAGTCGCCCGAGCAGCGCCTGCACGACAAGGACAAGCGCCGCGCGGCCTATCACCGCTTCTACACGAACATGAAGTGGGGCTACGCGCAGAATTACCACATCACGCTCGACAGCGGCGAGCTCGGCATCGACAAGTGCGCCGACATCATCGCTGACCTCTACAAGAGCAAGGCGTAAATGGTCAAAAAGAGAAGGAGAGAAGCCGCGGCCTCTCTCCTTTTTTCTTATTCCTCTTTTGCAAGACCCGGGATGTTCACGCCGATGCCGTTGACCTCCACGCCGTCGTCGGCGGGGATGAGGAGGTATTTGCGGCCATTGATGACGCGCGCTTCGATCATATAGCTGTTCTCCGGTGCAATGGAAATTTTGACCTCGGGGGTCGTGATCTCAAACTTCTTGCTCTCGATGATGTTGTTCGGGTTCAGCGCGGCGTTCTCGCCGTACTGCTCATCGCACTCGCGCTGGAACGCTGCGATCTGCTCGTCGTTCACGCCGCTGTTGGCGAGGATGCCGCCGACGTCACCCGCCGTCATTTCAAGCGGCTCGGGGTCTTTGCTCTCCTTGTGATCTTCGATGCGCGCTCTGATCTGCTCGTGCACGGACTGGACGACATCGTAGCTGCAATCCTTGTCGAGCGCGTCGGCAAGTGCCGAGCCAAAGGCGTTTTTCTGCTCCTCGGCAGACATCGGCGGGTCGACGTGGAACAGCGCGTCGATGACCTCCTGATGGATCTCCGCGGCGTTTTTCGAGTAGAACAGCACATTGTAAATGTTCGCCGTGCGGTTGTCGAACGCGGGGTAGAGGAAGCCGAGCTCGGGCGAGGTCGCGATGTAGCCGGTGGAGCTTGAGTGAAACTCGCTCTGGTCAAGGTCGTAGCGCAGTTCGAGCGTCGGGGCCTTGACGGGGCAGATGGAGCAGACAAAGTACTTGAAGACCTCACTCGACGCGTCGGCTTGGATCTCGTCGTCCTTGCTGCGGTGTGGCACGTCGTAGGCGTCGGCGGCGAGGAGGATGAGATAGTTTGTCTCGCCCATGTCGATGCAGTCGATGATTTGGCGGCAGAGCGTTTCGCGCGAGGCGGGGTCCTTGAGCTCCGTCTGGCGAAGAGTCTGCAAGAGGCGGTGCTCATCGCTGTCGGCGACCTGCTGCGTGGAGAACACCACGTCGATGAGGTTCTTGCCAAGCGTGCCGGAGAGGGACTTTTTGAGAAGGCCCAGGTACATCTCCTGTTCCTCCTGCCGCATGAGGCCCATCGAGGTATCGACCCACGCAATGATCTCACGGTTGGAGTTCACATAGCAGCCGTACACGCGGCTGAAATTATTCTTATCGAGCCGGAAGCGCCGGCGCAGTTCATTGAGTTCTTTCTGATTCATGGCTCGTCCTTTCCTTTGTTCATGTCACAAGGCCGATTTTACCACGCCCGCGCCGCCGCGGCAAGGGGAGAAACGGCGCATTGTGCGACGAAAATGCGCAAAATGCAGGAAAAGATGCAAAATGGGCGTGAGCGACAAAATGTGCGCAATGTGTGGACAATATAGACGATATCCCTGTAAATCATAGAGAAATTCAATGAACCTGTCCATATTTCACGCCTTCTTAACGCCGCATTTGACGCTGCTTTTTGTGAAAACGGCTGTGGAAACGGAATCAAAGCAAACATTTCACGTTAAAAATGAAAGATATATTGCATTTTGCATGAGCTGTGCAGGAATTCTTCCGTTTCCTTGGTGATTCTGACTGTTGAAAAAAGAAAAAAAGAAGTTAGAATAGAGCCTCGCGAAATGAAACGGAAGAATTTGGATAGAAATCAGAGAGTTTGGGAGGAAATCAATATGTCGTATCACTTTTTGCTGGATCTTGCGCTGATTCTGCTGAGCACGAAGATTCTGGGCCTCATTGCGCAGAAGTTTCAGATGCCGCAGGTCGTGGGCGCGCTGATCGCGGGCCTGATCCTCAGCCCCGCGGGCCTTGGCCTGCTTTCGGAAACGGAGTTCACCAAGCAGCTCAGCGAGCTTGGTGTCATCGTGCTGATGTTCTCCGCCGGTATGGGCACGGACGTCAACGAGCTCAAGCACAGCGGCAAGGCGGGCTTCATGGTCGCGGTCCTCGGCGTGGTCGTGCCGTTTCTCATGGGCACGGTGCTTGCATGGGGCGCGGATGAGCTGGGACTCATCGAGAGCACCGGCTTTATCGAAAACATCTTCATCGGCACCATCCTGACGGCCACGTCCGTGAGCATTACAGTCGAAACGCTCAAGGAGATGAAAAAGCTCGAGACCAAGGTCGGCAACACGATCCTGGCCGCCGCGCTCATCGACGATGTGCTCGGCCTGATCGCCCTGACGCTCGTTTGCAGCCTTGCCGGCGGTGACGAGAGCATCGGCATGGTGCTCCTCAAGATCGTGGGCTTTTTCGTCTTTGCCTTCGTGGTCGGCTTTGGCGCGAACCGTATCTTCTGCTGGATGCTCAAGCGTCAGCACGGTTGGGCCAGCCACAGAAACTCCGTGTTCGCCTTTGTCCTGTGCCTTGTGATGGCCTACTGCGCCGAGGAGTTTTTCGGCGTGGCTGATATCACGGGCGCTTACGCCGCGGGCCTTGCCGTCGCGTGCACGCCCAAGGGCACCTACATCCAGACGAAGTACAACCCCCTCGGGTATCTTCTGCTCACGCCGGTGTTCTTCGCGAGCATCGGTATCAATGTGCAGATCACGGGTCTGACGGGCGGCATGGTCGTCTTCTCGATTTTGCTGCTGCTTGTTTCGATCATCTCGAAGCTCCTCGGCTGCGGCCTTGGCGCCAAGGCGTGCCAGTTCACCACGCGCGAGAGCATCCAGGTCGGCGTGGGCATGGCCTGCCGCGGCGAAGTCGCGCTGATCGTCGCCAACCGCGGCCTTTCGATGGGTGTGCTGTCGCCCGCGATGATGACGCCGGTCGTCATCACGGTCGTATGCGGCACGATCCTGACGCCGATTCTGCTCAAGCTGTCCTTCCGCGGCCATCAGGAGACGGAGCTGGTGCAGAACAACATCGCCGACCGCATGGCCAAGCACCGGCAGCTCGATATCATCACGCAGCAGCTTTTGCAGCAGGATGAACAGATGATGAAAAAGAACTGAGCGCAGCGCAATGAAATGAAAAGAGCTTTCTCCTGAAAATCGGAGAAAGCTCTTTTTTGATTTTAGGACGCTACCTTTTCCTGCGCGGTGTACTCGCGCAGGATGCGACAGAGCGCGTTCACATCCTCTTCCCGCGTCGCCCAGCTTGTGGCAAAGCGGATGATGCTGTGCGTCTCGTCATATTGCTCCCAGACGGAGAAGTCCACGCGCTCGGCGAGCTCTTTGCGCTGCTGCTCACTGACGATGCAGAAGCTCTGGTTCGTCGGGGAGGGGAAACAGGGCAGATAGCCGTTTTCCGCTATGGCGCGCCGGATAGCGTCGGCGTAGCGAACGGCGTCTTTACCGATGCGCTCGTAGAGCCCATCGGTAAAGAGCGTGTCGAACTGGATGCCGAGCAGCCGTCCCTTGGCGAGCAGCGCGCCGTGCTGCTTGATGATGGTGAAAAAGTGTGGAATGAGCCCCGGCTGGGGAATGACGACCGCCTCGCCGAGCAGCGCGCCGCATTTTGTGCCGCCGATGTAGAAAATGTCGCACAGCGCGGCAAGGTCGCGCAGTGTCACGTCGTTTTCAGGACAGGCGAGCGCGTAGGCAAGGCGCGCGCCGTCGATATAGAGCGGCAGGCGCTTCTCGCGGCAGAGCGCGCTGATGGCCGCGAGCTCCTTTTTGGAATAGAGCGTGCCGTACTCCGTCGGCTGGGAGAGGTAGACCATCCCGGGCATGACCGTGTGGTCGCGGTTCGCGTCGTCCTCGTACTGATCAAGCAGTGCGCGGATTTGGGACGCGGTGAGCTTGCCGTTCTCCTGCGGCAGCGTGAGCACCTTGTGCCCGCCGAACTCGATGGCGCCGGCCTCGTGCACGCTGATGTGCCCCGTGTCCGCGGCGATCACACCCTCGTAAGAGCGCAGCAGCGCGTCGATGACGGTCGCGTTCGTCTGTGTGCCGCCGACAAGGAAGTGAATCTCCGCGTTCGGCGCGCCGCAAGCGGCGCGGATCTTCTCGCGCGCGGATTCACAGTATTCATCCGTGCCGTAACCGGCGGTCTGCGCAAAATTCGTTTCGCACATGCGCTGCAGGATAGCGGGATGCGCGCCCTCGAGATAATCACAGGAAAAAGAAAGACGATGCTCCATGAAAAAAGACCTCGTTTCAAAAACAGGATTGACGGTTTCTGACTGCTATTGTAGAATAAGAGAAAACATGACGCAAACGGTTATTTGAAATGAAAATCATGACATAAAATCATGGATAGGAGGGCGTATGGAAGCGGTCAAATGCGAGGCGTTCCTTGCCGCGGCAGAGCTCGGCAGCCTGACGGCCACGGCGGAGCTTTTGGGCTACACGCAGTCGGGCGTGACGCGCATGATCGGCACGCTGGAAGAAGAGCTTGGCTTTCCGCTGTTTCTTCGCAGCAAAAAGGGCGTGCAGCTCACGGAAAACGGAAAGCTCATGCTGCCGCTGCTGCGCGAGGTCGTGCGCGCGCACCACAACGCCGAGCAGCTCAGCGCGGAGATCGGCGGCGTGTCAAAGGGCTCGCTGACGATCGGCTGCTATTACAGCATTTCGGCCCTGTGGATGCCAGAGATCCTGACGGCGTTCCGCGCCCGCTATCCGGGCGTGACCGTGCGCATGCAGGAGGGCGGCAACCTCGAGATGGCGCGCTGGCTGAACGAGCGCTCGGTCGACTGCTGCTTCGGCGCGCAGATGCACGGCGATAAGTATGACTGGTTGCCGGTCTTTCGCGACGAATTGGTCGCGTGGCTGCCGCGCGGACACGAGCTGGCAGAGGCGGATGCCTTTCCGCTTATGCGCTTGCAGAACGAGCCGTTCATCCACACCTCGCCCAATCACGACACCGATCAGGACCGCCTGCTCGAGCAGCACGACCTGCACCCGCAGACCTGCTTTACGACGCGAGACGGCTTTACGACCTACAACATGGTCGAGGCGGGGCTCGGCGTCAGCTTCAACCAGCGGCTCATCTCGCGCAAGTGGAGCGGCACGGTGGCGGAGGTCCCGTTCGACCCGCCGCAGTTCGTGACGCTCGGCATCTCGGTCCCGTCGCTCAAAGAGGCCTCACCCGCAGCGAAAAAGTTTATTGCCTGCGCCATCGAGACCGTCACGGGCGGGGAGAAAAGCCTTTGATAAGAAAAACGCTTCGCAGAACTTCTGCGAAGCGTTTTTCTTGCCCAAAAGCCGTTTATTTGAGCTCGGCGGTGAAGGTGATCTTCCCGTCGTCCACGATGGCGCGGATGGAGCCGTGGTGCCCCTCGGCGATCGAGCGCGCGATCGAAAGGCTGATGCCAAAGCCGCTGCCCGACGAGCGGGATTGATCGGCACGGTAAAAGCGGTCGAAGAGCTTTTGCGCGTTTTCAGGCGCAACATCCTCGCAGGCGTTCGACGAGCGGAGGACGACGCCGCGCTTCGCCTTTTCGAGCGAGAATTCAATGGGGGAAGCCGGCAGTGCATATTTGACCGCGTTGTCGAGCAGGATCGAGACGAGCTGGCGCACGGCGTACTCGTCGCCGCGATAGGTGAGGCCGTCCGTGATCGAAAGGTGCAGCTCGTGCCCCTTCGACGCGGCAAAGTCGGTGAACGATTCCGCCGTTTCGCGCACAGCGTCGCTCACGGGGAAGTCCTCCATCCTGAGCGGCGAATCCTCCTCGTCCATGCGCGAGAGCGTGACGAGCGAGTTGACGAGAGAGGTGAGCTTTTCCGTCTGCGCCATGGCCTTGTCGATCCATTTCTGCTTGCCGGTCTCCATTTCGAGCACCTTGAGGCTCGTGGCAATGACGGTGATGGGCGTTTTTAGCTCATGGCTCGCGTCGGTGATGAATTGCTTCTGCTGCTCGGCGCTGCGCACCACGGGGTCGATGGCCCGGCGCGAGAGCAGCACAACAAGCAGAAATACGAGCAGAATACACGCTGCGTCGGCCACGAGCGACCAGACGAGCACCGTGCGCATCGAGCGCAGCTCATGGTAACAGTTGAGAAAGATGGCGATATTTCCGCCGTCATCCGTCTGTGCGACGAAGAAGCGGTAGCTGCCAAAGTAACCGTAGCCTTCACCGTGCGCGAGCGCAGCGGAAAGATACTCCGGCGCATCGTCCGTTGTGACGGAGGCGATATTGTCAAGATTCGCTTCCGTCAGCGTGCCGCTTGCTGTGTAGTGCAGGACAAAAAAGCGCGTGGAGAACGGCGTTTCCGCCGTGAACGGCCCCTCACGCCGCGCGATTTTGTCGTCGGGCGGGGCCTGCGGCGTCTGTGAATCGTCCGCATCGTCGGGCAGCGCGGGGGCGATGTCGCCGCTGCCGCCGTCATTTTCCGGCGGTGTCGGCGCGTCGGCGCTGTCCGGCAGCTGAAAGCGCGAGTGGGGGATGGTGCCCTCGTTTTCATAGATGAGCGAGAGGGTCTGCTTTAAGTCGGAATCGGTCGAGACGTAGTTGGCGACGTTCAGGATGATCGTCAGCAGCAGCATCACCGCCGTGACGGAGAGCATCGCGATACGGATGAAGCGGTTTCGCAGGCGCTTGATCATACGCTCTCCTCCAACACGTAGCCGAGGCCGCGGTTTGCCTGCAGGGTGACGTGCGAGCCGATGGACTTGAGCTTTTTGCGAAGATTCGAGATGTTCACCCATACGACGTTGATCTCCGCCTCATTATCCCAGCCCCACACGCGCTCCATGATGCGCTCGGCGGAAAAGACCTGCCGCGGCGAGCGCATGAAAAGCTCCATGATCTGGAACTCACGCCCGCTCAGGCGGATGGAATCCTTCCTGCAGCTCAAATTGCCGCTGCCGGGGTCGAGCGTCAGATCGCCGTAGGCGAGCACCGTCGGCTGGTAGGCCTCGCTGCGGCGCAGGACGGCGCGCACGCGGCTCAAGAGCTCGTCGGGGTCGAAGGGCTTGGGAAGATAGTCGTCCGCGCCGGCGTTGAAGCCCGTGATGCGGTCACTCTTCTGGCCCTTGGCCGTGAGCATCATGATGGGCGTTTTCACGCCCTCCTGCCGCAGCTTTTCGAGCACTTGAATACCGTCCATCTTGGGCATCATCACGTCTAAAATGACGGCGTCGTACGCGCCCGACGAGGCATATTCATAGGCGTCGAAGCCGTTGTGCACGGCGTCGACGGAAAAGTGATTTTTTTCAAAAAAGACCGTCAGCGCCTCGGCAAGGTCCACTTCATCTTCTGCGATCAGCAGCCGCATAAAAGGTCCCCCCCTCTGATTCTGATAGTAAGTGTAGTATAAAGAGCGTGCGGGCAAAAATCAAGATGCCTCAGAGCGCGTCTTTCGTCGCCTCGCGCCCGCAGGTGATGTTCAGGTTGCCGTTGCGGCAGCGAAGATCGTCTAAAAACGCCTTGGGCGCGTTGCCGTCAGGCAGGATGACGCGGTAGGTGAGCTCGTAGAGCGTGCCCATGTTGCTCGTTTTCACGCGCTCGAGCACGCAGGACTTGGTGTACTTTTCAAAGAGATCGTCGAAAAGACCGTCGTAGTCGAGGCTTTCGGGGATCGTGATCCTGAGCACGCGCTCGTGCTCGTCCGCGCTGCCGAAATTGACGGCTGTGAGCAGCAGCATCGCCGCCGAGACGATGGCAAACGCCATGACGGCGAGCCCCACATAGCCCATGCCGGTCGCAAGGCCGATGACCATCGCGAGGAACAGCGCGCCGATCTCCTTCGCCGTGCCCGGCGCGGAGCGGAAGCGCACGAGCCCAAACGCACCCGCCACGGCGACGCCCGCGCCGAGGTTGCCGTTCACCAGCATGATGACAAGCTGCACCACGGCAGGCAAAATCGCGAGCGTGACAGCGAAGCTCTGCGTCGTACGCGAACGGTACATGGAAACGAGCGCCGTGCCGACGCCGAGCAGCAGCGACACCGCCGTACAGATGAGAAACGAGACGAGCGTCAATTCGCTTCCTAAGATCGAGTTAAGCACAGAAGGTATCCTCCTTTAAATTGGTCGTGTGGACGCCTGCGGACAACTCGTCACGGCAGCAGGCACCGTATTTGGAAAACGACGCGGGGAACGCCCCAACGTCGGAGAGTAGATGGCAGAGCCACAGCGGGCACGCGCCGGGAATCTTGACCTCCATCAGCACGTCGCCGCAGGGCAGCGCGATGGGCGCGCCGTGGTCGCCGAGGCGAAGATCGACATCCGTGTCGCGCCACCGTAAGTTCGTGTCGAACGTGATGCGGAGCTGCGAATTGTCGATGCCCGCAAAGGCGAGCCGGTCGTAGCCGATGAAGACCTTGGGCACGGTGTGATAAAACGACTGAAAATAGCCGATCTCGCGTCCGATCTGGCCGAAGTTTTCACTCGGCAGCTCGCCGGAGAGAAACGGCTCCACGTTCTGGATGCCCGTTGTGATGCGGCGCTTATAGACGACGCCGTCGAACTTCTTCTTGAGCTCGACGAAGACCTTGCCGTCCTCCTGCGGCACGCCGTAGCTGCGCACGCGCAGCTTTTCCTTATAGATGGGCTTTTCGAGCGACGCGCAGATCAGGCGGAAATCGTCGGTATCATAATAAATGTTGCAGATGGTGTACTCGCCGTACGCGTCCTTTTTCATGTAGGGCGTCATCCGCTCCAATAAAAAACGCTGCTGGGAAAGGGTCAGGCAGTATTTCTTTTCATATCGTTCAAAACAGCATTGAATCGCCATGGTGTCGAACCTCCTTTGTGAGCCCCAGTATGAACGCGCAACCTAAAAGAAACCTAAAGGTAAAATCTTTGTTTTCTTTAGGTAACTTTTAGGCAAAGCGGGTATGCTGTCGCCAGGCTCAAAGGAACGGGCGCAGAGAACGAAAAAAGCTCGCGCCCGCCCTGAGAGGACTATGAAAGAGGAGATATTATGATGAAAAAACTACTGCCTTTCCTGTGCGCGTCGGCGCTGGCGCTGTCACTCACGGCCTGCGCCGGTACGATAAATAATAGTACGGCGGACGCGGCAAGTGATGTGACCTTTACCTTTACCGACAGCGGCGTGATCGCCACGGGCGAGACTAACACGGGCTACGAGATCGACGGCACGGCGCTCACCATCACGTCGAGCGGCACTTACACCGTCTCAGGCAGCTGCGCGGACGGCTCCATCAAGGTGAAAAAAGGTACGATCGGCGTGACGCTGGTGCTGGATGGCCTGACACTTACGAGTGAGGACACCGCCGCCATCACCTGCGGCAAGTCGAGCGAGGTGACCATCCTTGTTTCCGACGGTACGGAAAATTTCCTGAGCGATACCGAGCAGAACAATGATGACAACTACCCCGAAAACGAAAATGCCGAAAACGCCGTCATCAAGTGCAAGGACGGCTCGACCGTCACCCTCTGCGGCGATGGCGAGCTCACCGTCACGGCCAACGGCAAAAACGGTATCAAATCCGGCGCGACGACGGATGAGGACGGCGAAGCGTTGCTCACGATCCGCGATTTGACGCTGAATATCGATGCACCCGTCAACGACGCGATCAACGCAGAGCAGCTCTTGAATGTAGAGAGCGGCACGCTGACGATCGACGCTGCGGACGACGCCATTCACTGCGATTTGGTGCTGAACATCGGCGCGGATGGCACGGACGGCCCCACGATTGACATCACGAACTGCTGCGAGGGACTTGAGGGCGCGGAGCTGAATGTCTGCTCCGGCGACATCACGATCAACGCCTCGAACGACTGCCTGAATACGGCAAATTCCGACCTGACGGACTACGACTTCACGATGACGATCTCCGGCGGTGCGATCGACGCCTATACCTCCGGCGGCGACGGCTTTGACTCCAACGGCGAGCTGACCATCACTGGTGGTACAGTCATTGTGTGGACGGCCAACACGGCGGACAACGAGCCGCTGGATGCCGACGGCACCATCACCGTCTCGGGCGGCACGGTGCTCGCCGCAGGTGGCAACAGCGGCATGGGCATGAACTTGGAGGCCGCGCAGCCCTGCGTCATTTACGGCTCAACGGGCTTTGGCGGCATGCCGGGCAGTACGCAGAGCTGCCTGATCGCCGCGGACGCGGATTTCACGATTGAAGACGCCGACGGCAATGCTGTGTACAGCGGCACAGCCAGATGCGGTGCGAACTTCATCCTCTTCTCATCTGCCGATGTGGTGGCGGACAGTGCGTATACCCTCAAGGCGGGCGACAGCTCCACCGAAGGGACCGCACAGAGCGGGACGGTTTCCACCGGCATGGGCATGGGCGGCGGCTTCCCCGGCGGCGGACAGAAGCCAGACGGTGAACTGCCCGAGGGCTTTGACGGTCAGATGCCAAACGGCGAGAAGCCAGAGCTTCCCGACGGGGAAGTGCCCGAAATGCCCAGCGGCGAGCGCCCCACACCGCCCAGCGGGCAGGGAAGATCGGCTGACGGCAGCGCCCCAGCGGGCGACGGTACCTCCGATACCACTCCAACTGCCTAATGGCAGAGATAAAGAAAAGCAGACGGCTCGCGCAGGCCGTCTGCTTTTTGCTGTCTGTTCGGTTTTACATCGTCTCAAAACCGACGATCACGCCGCCGCGCTCGGCATAGTAGCTGCAAAGACCACGGCAGGGACGGATCTCAATGTCTGCTTCGGGAAAGTGCCCGCGCAGCGAAGCGGCGAGCGCCCCAGCCGCCTCTGAATTTTCGGCGTGGTGGATGCGCACCTTGCCGCCGTGGTAGTCAGCTTCCAGAAGCTTCTGTACCATCGCCGCGCAGGTCTTTTTTTCGCCGCGGCATTTTTCAACGGGCTGGATCGTGCCCTCAAGACTTGCGGTGGCGAGGATCTGAATGCCGAGAATGCCGATGGCGCCCGCGGCGATTTTGCTGACGCGGCCGTTTTGCGCCAGATTGTGCAGGGACTTAAGACTGAAGAAGAGGTGCGTGGTGGCAAGATATTCCTGCGCCTTTTCGCAGATCACATCGAAGGGGAGGCCCTTGGCGTGCAGCTCTGCGAGCTTCTCTGCGAGCAACTGCATCTCCGGTCCCGTGCTCAGCGTGTCAAAGATGCGAATTTTGACCTCGGGATGCGACTGGAGATACACGTCGCGCGCGGCCATGGCCGAGGCACAGGTGCCGGACAGGCTGCTTGTGATGGTAATGACGAAAATCTCATCCGCGCCCTCGAACGCCTTGAGCCAGCCGTCGAGGCTGGGGCAGGCCGTGCCGGATTTGCCGTTGTAGGCCGCGAGATAGTCAAGCAGCTCGTGTGTGTCGAGCGTTTCATCGTCCACGAAGTCGCGCTCGCCGGCGCGGATGGTCATGGGCACACTCTGATAGGTTACGCCCTCCAGCATCGTGAGGTTGGCAGAGGAGTCGGCGATCAGTTTCATCATGGGGAAGCCTCCAAAAAATAATCGGTTATTCAAAAACCTGTTGTCAGGTGAAGTTATCTTTGACTACAATACAACGATTTTCAATAACTGTCAATCGGTTTTTAGAAAACTTATTGACATTTTTTTCACCAAAGTTTAAGATGATGAAAACGCAGTTTGAACGGAGGAGCAGCTATGGACGAAAATATGCGCAGCCGTCTGGCGGAGTCTGTCCGAAGCTTTCATATCCCGCGGCTCGGGGAGATCCCCGACGTGGGGCTGTATCTCGAACAGGTGACGCGTTATGTCAATCAATCCATCACGGGATGCGGGCTCAGTCCCATCACGGCCTCGATGGTCAGCAATTATGTTAAGCAGAAGATCATCCCCGGGCCAGAGAAAAAGGCCTACGGCGCGGAGAGCATTGCGTACCTCATCTTTGTCTCGTGCATCAAGAGCGTCGTCGCGATGGACGACATCCGCGCGCTGATCGGCATTCAGCACGAGACCTACGATCTGCCGACCGCTTATCACTACTTCTGCGAGGAATTTGAAAATCTCATCCGCTATGTCTTCGGCGCGAGCGACCATCTTGCAAGCGTCGGACAGGACGAGTCGGATGAAAAGGAACTGCTGCGCTCGGCACTTTTAAGCGTGACGCACAAGCTCTATCTCGACGCCTATCTGCGGCTGCTGAGGCAAGACGCGGAGCGCGCACAAAAGGAAACAGAGGAAGCGCAATGACCGTTGAACAGTTTGTCATGGCCTACGGCGCGAAGCAGGACCGTCTGCGCGCCCTGCTGCCGGAGGGCTTTGCCTCGCTGCGGCCAGTGCTGCGCATCAACGCGGAGGTGCGCGACGGCAAAACGGGGGCTCTCGAGTTCAACACTGCCGCGGAAAAAGCCGACAATCGCGGCTGGGTCAACATCGGCCGCTGGGACGATGTTCCCTTTACGAAGGACGGCAAAAAGACGACCTTCACGCTGCCGGAGCTGACGATCTCGTTCACCGGCGTCGGCATCGAGGGCGACTGCCCTGCGGAAAAGGACAACGTAGGCTGCTATTACTTGAAAGACGGTACGTTTACGCTCGTGCCTGCGGAGAAGAGCACAGCAAACAAGAAATTCTGCGACTGTGAATTCGTATGGCGCTTTGCAGGCGGCGCGCACGGTGTCAGCCTTGGCAAAACGCTGCCCGTCATCCCCGAAGAGGAGACGACGCACTATGAAAAGGCGGCTTTCACGGTCGAAAATGCCGCCGTCATCCCCTGCACGCAGGTGTTGGGGGCCTATCAGGTGACGTTCGAGCGCTGATTTTTGAAAAGGGCTTGCATTTTTGCCCGCGCTTTGCTATACTGCGCAATCGGGAATGAGGTTCTCCCACGGTACTGCCGAAACCGCTTTTTTGAGCTGATGACTTCTGTGATTTTGAACGGTCACAGGGCGCATCAGCTTTTTTGTGTCCGGAGGAGGAAAATTATGTTAACTTCACTCGCACTCATCTTTTTGGTCGGCCTTGCGCTGGCCGCGCTCTGCCAAAAGTTGAAGCTGCCGCGCATCATCGGCATGCTGGCGACGGGCATCCTGCTGGGGCCGTGCGTGCTCAATGTGCTGGACGGTTCGATTTTGTCGATCTCAGCCGACCTGCGCAAGCTCGCGCTCGTTATTATCCTGCTCAAGGCGGGACTGTCGCTCGAGTTGGGCGACCTCAAAAAGGTCGGCCGTCCGGCAATCTTGATGTCGTGTTTGCCCGCGACGTGCGAGATCATCGGCTATGTGCTGCTCGCGCCGTGCTTCCTTGGCATCACGCGCGTGGAGGCGGCGGTCATGGGCGCGGTGCTCGCGGCGGTGTCGCCCGCGGTCGTCGTGCCGCGCATGGTGCAGCTGATGGAAAGCGGCCGCGGAACGGACAAGAGCATCCCGCAGATGATCCTGGCCGGCGCATCGTGCGACGATATCTTCGTCATTGTGCTGTTTACAACGTTTCTGCACACGGCGCAGGGCGGCAGCGCCAACGCCGCGGACTTTTTGAGCATCCCTGCGTCGATCGTGCTCGGGGTTGCGCTGGGCGCGCTCGTGGGCTGGCTGCTCAGCCGCTTTTTCGAGACTGCCTATGCCCGAGCGCACTGCATCCGCAACAGCATGAAGGTCATCATCGTGCTGGGGGTCTCGCTGCTGCTCGTCGCGGCGGAGGGCTGGCTCGAGGGCATCGTGCCGGTGTCGGGCCTGCTCGCGGTCGTCAGCATGGCGTGCTTACTTAAGATGAAGTGCACGCCGTTCGTTGCCAAGCGGCTCTCTGAAAAATTCGGCAAGCTCTGGCTGGCGGCGGAGGTCATTTTGTTCGTCCTCGTCGGAGCGGCGGTCGATATCCGCTATATGGCGGGCGTGGGCCTTGCGGCGGTCGGCATGATCTTCTCGGCGCTCATTTTCCGCGCCGTGGGTGTGTGCCTTTGCCTTGTCAGAACGCCGCTCACGGCGAGAGAGCGGCTCTACTGTGTGTTTGCCTATCTCCCCAAGGCGACGGTGCAGGCGGCCATCGGCTCGGTGCCGCTTGCGGCGGGGCTGCCCTGCGGCAGCATCGTGCTGTCAGTCGCGGTGCTCGGCATCGTCATCACCGCGCCGCTCGGGGCGTTTTTGATGGACACGAGCGCGCCGAAGCTGCTGAGTAAAGCGGAGGAATAAAGAAAAGGACTTGGACGCTTTCGTCCAAGTCCTTTTCTGTTTTTATCAAGTGCTCACACGTCGAGCGCCATATTTGTGCGTTCCATCACCACCACAAGGATGGGAATGAGGATGAGCTGCAAGATGATGCCGGGGATGGCCGTCATCACCGCGCCGGAGAGGAAGAGGGCGAGGCTGAACTCCGTGCCCTGAAGGCCCGCGAGCAGGAACTTCACAAGGCCCCACACAAGGCGGCCCGCGACCATCGCGGAGATGAGCGAGGCATAGATGCGCCAGCCCGTTTTCGGCAGCTTGCGGTACAGAAGACCGGCGATGGCGCCGTAGGTCGCCATTTCAAACGCCATGGCGATGGCGACCCAAACGGGCGGCATGCCGAAGATCATCGAGCGCAGCAGCGGGGAGATAAAGCCGACCGCGAGTCCCCACGGCCAGCCGCACATGAAGCCGCACAGCAGCGCGGGCAGGTGCATGGGGCAGAGCATGGAGCCGATCTCGGGGATCTGGCCGGTCAAAAACGGCAGGACCATCGCCAAGGCGAGGAAGAGCGCGGAATAGGTGAGTTTTCTCACAGGGGAAGCGGTACGGGCAGTTGCAGTGGCAGCGTTGTTCATGGTTTGTTCTCCATTCCTTCGAGCAGCGAACGGATGTGCGCCATGGCGTCGTCCAGAATGGCGGAGGACTTTTTGTCCACGCCCGCGACATACGTGCTGCATAGATTCATCGGGATAAGCACACGGTAGGCGTTGCTTGACGCGACGGCGTTTGCCATGGCGGGGGAGATCTCGCCCATCAGCGCATCGGCGATCGCGATGCCGATGGGGCCGATGATGATCTGCGCGCTGCGGCAGGCCACGATGACGGGGTTTTCGCCCGTGGCCACGCGGTCAGCGCCCGCGCGGCGCATCGCGTCGGAAGCGGCGCTGTTCGTACCGACCGCCATGATCTCGAGGTGCGGGAAGAACTTTTTGATGTTCTCGACCAAAGTTTTGCCGAGCTTTCCGCCCTGGCCGTCGATGACAAGGATCGTCACGGTGTTCTCATCCTCTCTTGCGTCTTGTTTTCTGCGCGAAAACCCTTGAAAAGACAAAGAAAAGGCATCAATATTCCCCTTGCAGGGAGATTGATACCTTGGTGATACCTCGTTTGCTTTCAGGGAACGCGCGGAAGAAAAGTCAGCTTGTGCCAACGCTGCCGGCTTGTGCCGACGCGGGAATTTTATCAAAAAAGCGCAGGGCTGTCAATCCCTTGCCCCTTGCGAAAGGGGCGAAAAAGCGCTATGATAAACGAAACTTTTTGGTAAAGGAACCCTGCCGCTATGACGAATTTTACCGATATTCGCGACTTTCTGCGCGCCCACTGCGCGCGCTATCCAGAGCTGGCGCTTCAGGACGCCTTCAAGGCGCTCTATCAGAGCGCCTTTGGCTGCGAGCATCTGATCGCCGACCCGTCCGCCGCCGCAGACTACATCCGCGCCGAAGCGGCGCGAAGCGGTGACCGTATCTCCGAGCTCGTCGAGCTGCTCGGCGGCGACTACTGCCGTGTGCACCTCGGCATTTTGCAGGACGGCTTGAGGGCGGAGACGTTTGCGCGGCTCTTCGCCCTCTCTGCGCGGCACGAGGAGCGCGGGCGCGAAAAGCTCGAAGCGATGCTCACCGCCTTGCAGACAATGGCCGACGCGGGCGAGCTGCCGTTTTCTGCGCAGGAGACGGCGGAAGCTGTTGAGAGGTGGCGCAAGGACGGCTTTCCGCCGCTGCACCACTCCGAGATATTTCGGCAGAATTACGCGCCCGCGTACCGCGTCCTGCGGCGCGACTTCGCCCGCGCGCTGCCGCTGTTTGCGCGCATCGACTGCCTGACGGCGGAAAAGGACCGCGTGCTCGTCGCCATCGAGGGCGGCAGCGCCAGCGGCAAGACGACGCTCGGCGAGCTGCTGCAAAATGTTTACGGCTGCCCTGTCTTCCACATGGACGACTTTTTCCTCCGGCCCGAGCAGCGCACGGAGGCGCGCTTCGCGCAGCCCGGCGGCAACGTCGACCGCGAGCGCTTTTTGGAAGAGGTGCTCCTGCCGCTGCGCGAAGGAAAGCCCGTCGATTACCGACGCTTCGACTGCGCGACGTTCACCATTGCCCCGCCGCAGCGGATTAAGGCGGGAACACTCAACATTGTCGAGGGCGCGTACTCCATGCACCCCGACCTTGCGCCGTACTACGATCTATCCGTTTTTCTGCCGATTTCGGCAGAAAAACAGCGCGAGCGCATCCTCAAACGGAATGCGCCCGCGCATGCAAAGCAGTTTTTCGGCCGCTGGATCCCGCTCGAGCAGCGCTATTTCGATGCGTTCGACGTGCAGGACCGCTGTGATCTCGTCCTTTCGGCGGACGATTAAATGAGCGTGCCGCTCGGCGCGATGCCGAGCACGTACTCGACCGCGATGGCCACAAGAACGACCAGCAGCGAGATGATAAAGCCGTGGAGCATCGGCTTTGCGCCGGATTTGCACAGCGCCGCGAAGTTCGTATTGAGGCCAATGGCGGCGAGCGCCGCGACCATCAGAAACTTGCTGATGCTCTTGAGCGTCGCGGCGAGACCCGCGGGAATGACGCCGACGCTGCACAGGATCGACATCGCGAGGAAGCCGAGAATGAACCACGGGAACACCGACTTCATATTGACCTTGACGCCATGGTCGCCGCTTTGTGCGGCGGCCTTTTTCTTGAGGTGCACGCTGATGGCGGCAAAGACCAGCACCGTCGGGATGATGGCGAGGGTGCGCGTCAGCTTGACCATGGTGGCAAAGTCGCCCGCGGCCTCGCTGAAGGCGTAGCCCGTGGCGACGACGCTCGATGTATCGTTGACCGCCGTGCCGGCCCACAGGCCGAACGCCGCGTCGGAAAGGCTCATCGCGCGGCCGAGCAGCGGGAACACGACGACCATGATCGTGTCAAAGAGGAACGTTGCCGACATGCCGTAGGCGATGTCCATGTCCGTTGCCTCGATGACCGGCGCGATGGCGGCGATGGCGCTGCCGCCGCAGATGCCCGTGCCTGCGTTGATGAGGCTGCTCGTCTTCCAGTCAAGCCCCAGCGCCTTGCCGATCACATAGCCGAGGCCGAAGCACGTCGCCAGTGTGAAGAGCATGACGGTGAGCGAGAACTTGCCGACCGTCAGCACGGTCGTGATGTTCAGGCTGGCGCCGAGCAGGATGATGGCGAATTTCAGAATTTTCTTCGAGGTGAATTTGATGCCGGGCTTCGTCTTGTCATTCGGCGCGTAAAAGCGGTTCACGATCATGCCGATGAACATTGCGATGACCGACGCGCCGATCAGGTGCAGCCCCACGGATTCCTCCAGCTGCTCTAAAAACTTGGCCACCACGGCGATGACGAGCGCGATGGCGCAGCCGGGCAGCATTTTCTTTACGGTTTCGATAAATTTCATGTGCTTTTTCTCTCCTCCAATGCGTGTTGCGGGTGTATTATATCACCGACTTATGATATAATAAAATTATAAATAAGAATATGTCGATTCCTGTTTGTTATCGACAAAGGAGAGAGAACATGGACCAGCGGCTTGAGACCTTTTTGACCGTGTGCGCCACGATGAACTACCGCAAGGCGGCGGAGCAGCTGCATTTGACGCAGCCCGCCGTGACGAAACAAATTCAGGCGCTTGAAGCGCTGTACGGCGTGCGCCTTTTTACCTACGACAGCCGAAAGCTCAGAAAAACGGCGCAGGGCGAAACGCTTGAGATCTACGCTATCAGCCAGCGCTATCAGGACGAGGAGTTGCGCCGCGCGCTCAAACGGCAGGAGAAGACGAGCCTTCGCATCGGCGCGACGAAGTCCATCGGCGATTATATCCTGCTGCCGCAGATCAGCCGCTTTTTGAAAGAGCCGGACAACGAGCTCTTTTTTACCGTCGACAACACGGCGCATCTGCTCGCCCAGCTCGAGGGAGGGGAGCTCGACTTCGTCGTGCTTGAGGGTATTTTTGACAAGAGCCGGTACGAGAGCTTTCTGCTGCGCAACGAGCCCTACATCGGCATCTGCGCGAAAGATCACCCGTTTTCGGGCTGTGAGGTGCCGATGGATGAGCTCTTTTCCGAACGGCTCATCCTGCGCGAGCCTGGCTCCGGTACGCGAAAGATTTTAGAGCGAGAGCTCATGCAGTGCGGCTGCACGGTCGAGGCGTTTCGCGCGAATGTCTGCATCAGCAGCTTCAAGCTCATCCGGCATCTGGTGAGCGAGGGCTGCGGCGTGAGCTTCCTTTACGAGGCCGTTGTCAAGGACGATGCGCAGTTCGGCCATTTTTCCTGCCCGCCGCTCACGGGCGTGCACGAGCTGAACGTCGTGTGCCTCAAAAACACCAATGTGCCCGCGCTTGCGCGGCGGTTCCTTGACCTGTAAATTTGGGCAATTCTGCCGATCTGCGCAAAAATGCGGGGAATTGAGCGATATGACTGCGGTTTATGGAATCAGTCAATGGAAAAATCCAACATTTTCCTGTAAAATAGAGCTTGGATAAGATAGGTGATGATCGCCGCGCGATATTTTTGCTGCGCGGCGGCAAGCACGCGGTACGCCGCGAAAAAGGAGAGCAGGAACATGAGCGATATCAACGGCAGCAAGCCCACGAATTTCCCTCTCGACGAGAGTAAGCTGGATTTCAAAATTCCCCGCACGGACGCCCCGCGCGAAAACGTCCTCAAGCTCGGCAGTATGATCACGAACCGCATCGGCCTCAAGGCCACGGCGGACGACCCCGAGTACTGGGGCCTTGCCGGCGTGATGACCGACGAGATGGTCGACGTCGCGCTCAAAATGGGCGTGCGCAAGCCCAAGACGACCGAGCAGCTGATGAAGCTCACCAAAATGGAGCGCGAGCCGCTTGAAAAGCTCCTCACGGAGATGGCGTGGACAGGCATCATCGAGTACAACTGGGAGAACCTGGACGGCAAGAACCCCAAGCATGAAAAGCGTTGGGTGCTGCCGCTGTTCGTCCCCGGCAGCGCGGAATTTCTGAACATGCGCAAAAGCCAGATCGACGAGCATCCCGAGGTCGCGGCGTTCTTTGAGCGCATGACGATGCTCCCGCTCGAAAAGATCACGCCCATGGTGCCGCCGGGAGGCGCGGGCATCGGCATGCACGTTATCCCCGTGGAAAAGGCCGTCGAGACGGAGAACGAGTCCGTTGACTTAGAGCACATCTCCTACTGGCTCAGCAAATACGAGGGCAAGTACGCCAAGAGCATGTGCTCCTGCCGCGCTAGCCGCGCCAAGCTCGGCGAGGGCTGCGGCGATGACGCCGAAAGCTGGTGCATCGGTGTGGGCGACATGGCCGACTACATCGTCGAAACACAGCGCGGCGAATACATCACGAAGGACGAAGCGCTCGAAATTTTCAAAAAGGCCGAGGACAACGGCTTTGTCCACCAGATCACGAATATCGACGGTGAGCAGAAAATTTTCGGCATCTGCAACTGCAACGTCAATGTCTGCAACGCGCTGCGCACATCGCAGCTGTTCAACACGCCGAATCTCTCGCGCAGCGCGTATGTTGCGAGCGTCGAGAGCGAGAACTGCGTCGCCTGCGGCCGCTGCGTCGAAAACTGCCCCGCGGGTGCTGTCAAGCTGGGGCAGAAGCTCTGCACGAAGGACGGCTACATCGAATATCCCCGTCAGGAATTACCCGACGATGTCAAGTGGGGGCCGGAAAAGTGGAGCGTCGACTACCGCGACAGGAACCGCATCAACTGCTACAATACCGGTACCTCGCCGTGCAAGACGGCCTGCCCAGCGCACATCGCGGTGCAGGGCTATTTGAAGCTTGCCGCGCAGGGCAAGTACCGCGAGGCGCTGCAGCTCATCAAGCGCGAAAATCCGTTCCCCGCGGTCTGCGGCCGCATCTGCAACCGCCGCTGCGAGGATGCCTGCACGCGCGGTACGGTCGATCAGGCCGTCGCCATCGACGAGGTCAAGCGCTTCATCGCCCAGCAGGACCTGAACGCGGAAACGCGCTTTGTGCCCGAAAAGGTCATTCCGAAGGTCGACGGCGAATTTTCCGAGAAGATCGCCGTCATCGGCGGCGGCCCCGCGGGCCTGTCGTGCGCATACTACCTCGCTGAAAAGGGCTACCGCCCGACGGTGTTTGAAAGGGAAGCGCGTCCCGGCGGCATGCTGATGAACGGCATTCCGAGCTTCCGCCTCGAAAAAGACGTGGTGGAGGCCGAGATCGACATCCTGCGTGAACTTGGTGTCGAGTTCCGCTGCGGCGTGGAGGTCGGGAAAGATGTGACCATCGCACAGCTGCGCGAACAGGGCTATCAGGGTTTCTATGTGGCCGTCGGTCTCCAGTCCGGCGGCAAGCTGAATATCCCCGGCGGTGACGCAGACGGCGTCATGGCGGGTATCGACTTTATGCGGCAGGTCAACCTGCATGAAAAGAAGACGCTTTCCGGTAAGGTCGTTGTCATCGGCGGCGGCAACATCGGCGCGGACGTTGCGCGCACGGCGGTGCGCTGCGGCGCGGAGAGCGTTGACCTCTACTGCTTAGAGGCTTACGACGATATGCCGATGGGCGAGGAAGACCGCAGCGAGTGCGAGCGCGACGGCATCACCGTCCACGCCGGCTGGGGCCAGACCGAGATCGTGGTGGAGGACGGCAAGTGCGCGGGCATCAGGTTCCGCAAGTGCACGCGCGTCAAGAACGACGAGGGCCGCTTCGCACCTGAGTTTGACGACAGTGTGAGCGAGCAGGCCGAGTGCACGACGGTTCTCTACTGCATCGGCCAGAAGGTCGACTGGCGTGAGCTGCTCACCGGCACCGCTGTTGAGTTCAACCCCAACGGCACGGTCAAGGCAGACCCCGTCACGTATCAGACGGCGGAAAAGGATATCTTCGTCGGCGGCGACGCTTATACGGGTCAGAAATTTGCCATCGACGCCATCGCCGCGGGCAAGGAGGGCGCGATCTCGCTGCACCGTTTTGTCCAGCACGCGACGCTGACGGTCGGCCGCAACCGCCGCCAGTTCATTGAGCTCGACAAGGAGAACGCTCTGATCCCCGTCAATTACGACACAACGCCGCGCCAGCGCATCGGCTATAACGAGGCGCTGCGCAGGACGTTTAGCGACGAGCGCGTCGCGTTCACCGAAGAGCAGATCAAAAAGGAGACCGCGCGCTGCCTTAGCTGCGGCGCGAGCATCGTCGACCCGAACAAGTGCATCGGCTGCGGCGTCTGCACGACGAAGTGCGCGTTCGACGCCATCCACCTGCACCGCGAGAGACCGGAGTGCAGCAAGATGTACGCCTGTGAGGACAAGATGAAGGCCATCCTGCCGTACATGATCAAGCGTGAGTTCAAGATCAAGCGTGCGGCGAGAAAGAGCAAGTAATGCACGAGCTGGGCATTGTCTTCCACGTCATCAAGAGCGTGGAAAAGATCGGAGAGGAAAACGGCCTGACGAACGTCGCGTCCGTGACGCTCGAGCTCGGCGAGGTGTCCGGTGCGATCCCGCACGAACTCGAAAGCTGCTGGAACTGGGCGGTCAAAAAGACCGAGCTTTTACCGGAGGCTGCGCTCAAAATCGAGACCATCCCCGCCGTTACGTACTGCGAGGGCTGCGGGCGCGACTATCCCACCGTGCAGTTTGGCCGCACCTGCCCGCACTGCGGCAGTGAAAAAACATGGCTCAAGCAGGGCAGCGAGATCAACTTAAAGGAGATCGAGGCGATATGACAGAACCCTATAAGATCATCGAGGTGAAAGAGAGCGTCTTCGCCGACAACGACCGCGAGGCCGCGCGCCTGCGCGTGCAGCTCAAGCGGGACAGAACGTTTCTGCTGAACCTGATGTCCTCGCCGGGCAGCGGCAAGACGACGACGCTGCTGCGCACGCTTGAAGCGCTCAAGGATGAGCTGCGCATCGGCGTGATGGAGGCGGACATCGACTCCGACGTGGACGCAAAGACTATCGCGGACGCGGGCGTGAAGTCCATCCAGCTCCACACGGGCGGCATGTGCCACCTCGATGCAAGCATGACGGAGCAGGGTCTCAAGGAGATCGGCACGAAGGACTTGGACCTCGTCGTGCTCGAAAACGTCGGCAACCTCGTCTGCCCCGCGGAGTTCGACACGGGCGCGGTCAAAAACGCGATGATCCTCTCCGTGCCGGAGGGGCACGACAAGCCACTCAAGTACCCGCTCATCTTCACCGTGTGTGACGCACTCATCATCAACAAGATCGACGTGCTGCCGTATTTCGACTTTGACATGGAAAAGGTCGTCGAATACGCGCACATGCGCAACCCGAAGCTCAAGATATTCCCTCTCTCCGCCAAAACCGGCGAGGGCGTGGACGCTTGGTGTAATTGGCTGAGCGAACAGGTGCGAGATTGGAACGAGTGAGAAAAGGAAAAGAGATGTACCGCACGGTACATCTCTTTTTGTTATGCGTCCAGCCGAAAGACCGACGGGTAAATTTGCCCGTCCCTGAATTCGAGTACGCCGTAGGTCGGGCGGCGGGGATCGCCGATCGAACCGGGATTCATCATCATCGGCCGCGACGCCGCGTCCACGAGCGGCACGTGTGTGTGGCCAAAGAGCAGAATGTCGGCGTTCATCTCGAGCGCGCGGTACTGCGCGCGGAGAAGTCCGGTCTTCACTCCTAACGTGTGCCCGTGCGCGATGAGCACGCGGTGATCGTCCAGAATCAGCACGCGCTCAAGCGCTTCAAAGCGCCCGAAGTCGCAGTTGCCGGGAACCTGCTCAAGCGGCAGGCGGGGGTAAAGCTGGTGCAATTCTTCGGCATCGCGCCAGCCGTCGCCCAGGTGGATGATGCCATGCGGCTTTACGAGCTCTACCGCGCGCACCATGTTGTCGACATTGCCGTGCGAGTCGGATAGTACCAAGTATTTCATAGCGCTCACAGAAACTTGTCGAGCTCGTGCTCGACCTCATCCATCTTCTTGATCTGCGGCTTGTCGATGCGATAGCCGCCCTTGACGACCATGTCGAGCTCACGCAGCGCGCTCAAATTCCGGAGCGGATCGTTTGCGCAGACGATCAGGTCGGCCTGCTTGTCCGCCTCGATGCTGCCGGTCAGATCGCCGATGCCCGCGAGCCGGGCGTTGAGCTTCGTCGCGCTGTAGAGCGCGAACGCGGGCGTCACGCCGCAGTATTTGACGAAATAGTGCAGCTCGCGCCACATGTCGTAATGTGTGATGTACGGGCAGCCGACGTCCGTGCCGAGACCGACTGGCACGCCCGCGGCGAGGTTTGCCTTTGCGAGCGCGACGATGCCGTCGAAGACGATCTTGCCGTTTTCCTGCTGCTCATACGTCGCGTGCGAAATGCTGCGGTCGAAGAGCGCGTAGGGCAGGGCGGGGGAAATGGTCGAAATTTGGAACGCCTTGCGCTGCTTGAAGAGTGCGATCATTTCATCGTTCGGCTGTGCGCCGTGCTCGATGGAGTCGACGCCGTTTTGCAGCGCGACCATCACGCCCTCAGGGCTCTCAACATGCGCCGCGACGATCATGCCGAGCGAATGTGCCTTGTCGCACGCGGCCTTGACAAGCTCGGGCTGCATGCGCAGCACGCCCGGCTCGCCCACGACTTCGGCGTCCAGCACGCCGCCGGTGATCATCAGCTTGATGAGGTCGGGCTTTTCGGCGGCGATCTTTTCGACGAGCGCCGCGGCCTCCTCGGCGGAGTGCGCCTCGTAGGCGAGCGAGCCCGCCATGTGCCCGCCGGGGACGGAGACCGCCATGTTCGACGCCAGCACGCGCGGGGCAAGAATTTTGCCCGCCGCGGCGAGGTCGCGAATTTTCGTGTCGTAATCGGCGACGCCGCCGACTGTGCGGATGGTCGTGACGCCGGAGAGCAGCTCGGTTTTGGCGTAGCCCTCGCACATGTTGACGCCGATCCTGTTCGTCAGCGCGCAGAAGGTGATGAGCTTGACGAGCTTTTTGGGGTCGCTCGCCTTCTTCTTGGGCCGGCCCGAGGCGGGCAGATGCACGTGCATGTTGATGAGACCCGGCAGCACATATTTTCCGCCGAGGTCGACTGCCTCATAGCCTGCGGGGATGTGCTGCGCATCGACGATCTCGCTGATCTTCTCTCCGGCGATGCACACGGCCTTGTCCGTCTGCGGCTCCATGTGCTCAGAGCCGTCGAGAAGCACGCAGTTTGTCAATGCGTACTTTTTGTCGTTATGGTACATCGGAGTGTTCGCCTTTCCTGTTATCGAATCTGGCCGCTGCCGGTGATGACATATTTATAGGTGCTCAGCTCGTCGAGCCCCATCGGGCCGCGCGCGTGGAGCTTCTGCGTCGAAATGCCCATCTCGCAGCCGAGACCGAACTCCCCGCCGTCGGTGAAGCGGGTGGAGACGTTGACGTACACCGCCGCGCTGTCGACCTCGTCGACAAAGCGGTCGGCCGCGGCTTGGTTCTCGGTCACGATGCAATCGCTGTGGTGCGTCGAGTGATGCTGGACATGCGCGATGGCCGCATCCAGGTCATCTACGACCGCGACGGCGAGAATGTAATCGAGAAATTCCGTGTCGAAGTCGAGCTCCGTTGCCGCCGTGCCGGGAATGATCTCCGCCGCGGCTTCGTCGAGCCGCAGCTCGACGGGGACAAGGCCCACTTCCCTACGCTTGTCGACAAGCGCGGCCTTGAGCTTGGGGAGAAATTCCTTTGCAATGTCGCAGTGGACAAGGCAGACCTCCTCCGCGTTGCAGACGGACGGGCGGCTCGTCTTGGCGTTTTCGATGATCTTTACCGCCATGTTGAGGTCAGCGTCCCTGTCGACGTACACGTGGCAGATGCCCGTGCCGGTCTCGATGCAGGGAACGCTTGCATTTTCCACGCACGCGCGGATGAGCCCCTTGCCGCCGCGGGGGATCAGCAGGTCGACAAGGCCGTCCGCCGTCATCAATACCTGCGCGCTCGCATGCGTTGTATCCTCAACGATGTTGACAATGTCGGGATCGCCGCCGACGGACTCAACGCCCGCCTTGAGCGCCGTGACGATGGCGTGAGAGGAGCGATAGGCCTCCTTGCCGCTGCGCAGCATGCAGACGTTGCCGCTCTTGATGCACAGCGCCGCGGCGTCCGACGTGACGTTCGGGCGGCTCTCGTAGATGATGGCGACCAGACCGAGCGGCACCTGCCGCTTGGTGATGGTCATACCATTGGGGCGCTTGAACTGCGCGAGCGCGCGGCCCACGTGGTCGGGCAGCGCCGCGGCCTCGCGGATGCCCTCGGCCATCGCGTGGATGCGGCTCTCCGTCAGGGCGAGACGGTCGAGCATCACGTCGGAGATCGTGCCCTTCGCCGCCTCCATGTCCTTGGCATTTTCGCGCAGGATATCTTCGCTGTTGGCCTCAAGGCTCTCCGCCATCGCGAGCAGCAGCCGGTTCTTCTCCTCGGCGCTTGCGCTGCGGATGCTGCCCCAGGCAGCTTTTGTGCGTTCCAGAAGTTCGATCGTTGTCATGCTTCATCCCTCTTTGCCAAAAATCTTGTGCCCACGCGCTTGCCCGCGGCCACATCGTAGAGCACCTCGGGCGACTGGCCGTTGGCGATGACCATTTCGCAGCCTGCTGCCGTCGCCATCTGCGCGGCGCGGAGCTTGGTCGCCATGCCGCCGGTGCCGAGGTTCGAACCGCTGCCCCCGCCGAGCGAAATGATGTGCTCGTCGATCTTTTCCACCGTGTCGATGAGCTTCGCGTCGGGGTTCTTGCGCGGGTCTCCGTCGAAGAGCCCGTCGATGTCCGAAAGCAGAATGAGGAGGTCCGCCTGGATCGTCACGGCCACGATGGCAGAGAGCGTATCGTTGTCGCCGATGCCGAACTCCTCGGTGGAGATGGTGTCGTTCTCGTTGATGACCGGCAGCGCGCCGAGCTCTAAAAGCCGCGCGAGCGTGTTGTGGAAGTTCTGCTTGCGCACGCCGCCCTCTTCGATATCCGGTGCAGTGATGAGCAGCTGTGCCACAGTGTGGTTATACTCGGTGAAGAGCTTGTCGTAAATGTACATCAACTCGCACTGGCCGACAGCGGCGGAGGCCTGCTTCGTCGGCACGTCTTTCGGCCGTTCGCTCAGGTTGAGCTTGCCAAAGCCCATGGCGATGGCGCCAGAGGAGACGAGGATGATCTCGTGTCCCATATTTTTAAGGTCGCTTAAAACCTTGCACAGCTTTTCCATGCGCTGGATGTTCAGCCGCCCCGTGGGGTGCGCCAGCGTAGATGTGCCGACCTTGACGACAATTCTCATATCGTGATCCCTCCGATCAAAGCGGGCGCGCGATGCGCGCGGACGCCGGAATTTGCCCATTATTATACCGCGCCGATTTGCATTTTGCACTCTTTTTTTGCAAATTTTACGCCGTACTGACACAGTAAAGTGAAAAAGCACAGGCGCGCGAAAGCGCGCCTGTGCTTTTTTGTGAGATTCTGCTTAAAACGGCTTTTTCGCGACCTCCAAGATCACGTCGAGCATACCCTGGATCTGCGGGGTGATGACCTTGTTGCGGTGATAAAGCACCTGCCGCCACTGGCTCATCTGACAGTCGGCCACAGGGATGATGGCAAGGTTGCCCTTGTGGATGCTCATCTTCGCCGTGTAGCGCGGCAGCACGGAGAGATACTCTGGATTCTCGCGGATGAGCTTGAGCGCGAGCGTGTCGCTCTCGAGCTCTAAAAACGGCTCGACACTTAGATCCTGACGGGCAAGCTCGCGGTCGAACTGGTCGCGGTAGGGGTTGCCGTGGTTCATCAGGATGAACGGGTGCGACACAAGGTCGGCAAGGTGCACATCATCGCGGGCAGAGAGCGGGTTTTCCGTGTTCGTCACGATGACGACGTCCTCCTGCGCTTCAAAGACTTTGACAAACTGCGTGTCGAAGATCTGCTCATCGAGCGTGTAGATGATGTCGAGCTCATTCTTGACGAGCATTTCGGTGATGGAGGCGATATTGCCCGCGTGCAGGCTGATCTGCACGTGCGGAAAACGCTCGTGGTAGAGCGGTACGATGTTGGAGAACGAGGCGGTGAGCAGCGAATTGAGCGTGCCGACGCGCACGGTGCCGCTCAGCTCGGAATCCGACGAGGCAAAGGCGCTGGCACGCGCGATGGCGCTCACCACGTCGCGCGCGTAGGAGACAAAGTCCTTGCCGTACTGCGTGATGGAGACCGTTTTGCCGATGCGGTCAAAGAGCTGCACGCCCAGCTCGCGCTCGAGCTGTTGGATCTGCACCGTGACGGCGGACTGGGAATAATCCAGAGCTTCCGCCGCACGGGAGAAGCTCTTGAGCTCCGTGACTTTTAAGAATGTGACCAGGTTGCGGACTTCCATGGTTGTCCTCCGATTCAAATTTGTAATACATTTTCAAAAATATATTAGTGGAAATATCTTAATTTGTCAATAGACGCATTATAAAAAATAATGAGTCGGGCGAAAAAGTCGGCCGTGGACACACGGCCGGCTTTTTATGAAGGGGATCAGTCCTTGTACTCGTGGTGCAGCAGCTCGTGCGCGCGCTCATTGAGACCCGCGGCATACATCGCGTCGAGGACGGGGTTGCGCTCGCTGCGCTTGAACATCGCGCTGCGGTCGATCTCGTACAGGCCGTGGGCGCGCTTGAGCTTGGTGCTCATCAGCGCGTAGGGCTGGCCCGCGCCGCCGACGCAGCCGGTGCGGCAGGACATGACCTCGACCAGGTCGACCTCGACCTCGCCGTTTTCGATTTGATCGAGCAGCTTAGCCGCGTTGGCAAGGCCGTGGGCCAGGGCGACGCGCACGTCGCGCCCGTTAACGGGGATGGTCACAAAGCGGACGGCCTCCGTGCCGCGAAGACCGCTGTGCTCGAGCATGCGCAGGACGTTTTTGCTCTTGTCGGGCAGGCAGCAGCGGAGCACCGCCTCCGCCACGCCGCCGGAGGTGCCGAAGATCTCGGCCGCGCCGCTGCCCATGCCGAACGGCAGGTCGGGCGACTCCTTTTCGAGCATCTGGAAGCGGATGCCGGATTCCTTGATCATCTTGATGACCTCCTGCGTGGTCAGCACGAGGTCGACGTTCGGTACGCCGTCGCGGCGGAATTCCTCGCGTCCGGCCTCCATTTTCTTGGCCGTGCAGGGCATGATGGCGATATGGAAGGTCGTGCGGCCGTCGGCGGCGTCTTTTTCGCGGTACTTGTCCTTTAAGACCGTTGCGAACATTTGCATGGGCGAGAGCGCGGAGGACAGGTTCTTGATGAACTGCGGGCGCTCCTGTTCCACATAGCGCACCCAGGACGGGCAGCAGGATGTCATCAGCGGCAGGTTTTCGCCCGTTTCCAGGCGGCGGAGGAATTCCTTCGATTCCTCGCGCACCGTGAGGTCCGCGCCGAAGATCGTATCGTAAATTTCGTCCGCGCCCATGATCTTGAGCGCCGTGACGAGCTTGTCGAGCACATTTTCGCCCGCGGGCAGGCCATAGGCCTCACCGATGGCGACGCGCACGGCGGGCGCGATCTGGATGACGACGCGCTTTTGCGGGTCGTGCAGGGCACGCCACGCCGCGCCGATGTCGTTTTTGACGGTGATGGCGCCGGTCGTGCATACGGCGGCGCACTGGCCGCAGCTGACGCAGTGCGTGGTCGAGATGGGCTGGTCGTCGCCCGCCTCAATGTGCAGCCCGGGGCCGCGGCCGGCAAAGTGCAGGATGCTCATGCCCTGGACCTCCTTGCACACGCGCACGCAGTCGCCGCAGAGGATGCATTTGTTGAGGTCGAATGTGACCGCAGGGCTTGAAAAGTCCATCGGTACATGCTCGCGCGTATCCTTGAAGTGAACGTGATGGATGCCGAAGCGCACGGCCATCTCCTGCAGACGGCAGGAGCGGTTTTTTTCGCAGGCGGTGCAGTCGCGGCAGTGCGAGGCAAGCATCAGCTCCAGTATCATGCGGCGGTATTTGAGAAGGCGCGATGTGTTCGTGCGGATGCGCATGCCGTTTTTCGGCTTGGTCGTGCAGGCGGCGTCGATCTTGCCGGTGTCCAGATCCTCGACCATGCACATGCGGCACGCGCCGTAAACGGAAAGGTCGGAGTGGAAGCAGAAGTTCGGCATTTCCACGCCCGCCTTGCGGCAGACATCCATGATCGTGGGCTCGTCGTCGAACTCCACGCGGATGTTGTCGACATACATGATACCCTTAGCCATCGATCTCCACCTCCTGGATCGCATCAAAGGGGCAGGCCTCGATGCAGGTATAGCATTTGACGCATTTTTCCGGATCGATCACGAACGGCGACTTGATGACGCCCGTGATGGCCTCGGCGTGGCAGGAACGCGAGCACTTGCTGCATCCGCGGCAGATGCTCGGGTCGATCTCGAGGCGGATACGGTTATAGGGAAGTCCACCCGGCTCGATCGGCTCGCGGTCAAGCTCGCAGAGCGCGCAGTCCCCGCGCAGGTGATCCTTGAATTCCTCGGGAAAGTATTTGATGGCCGTCTCCAGCGTGTGGTAGGAATTGCGGCCCAGATTGCAGAACGCCGTGACCGAGATCATCTCGCCAAGGTCGGTGAGCATATGAAAGTCCGACTCGCTGAGGCGGTAGTCCCGCATGGCCCAGAGCAGCTCGTTCATGCGCTTTGTGCCCTCGCGGCAGGGAACGCACTTGCCGCAGAACTCTGTCTGCGTGTACTGCATAAAGCGACACGCGACATCGACCATGCAGCGGTCCTCGTCGAGCACCGTGATGACGCTGTCGCCGCGGCGCACGCCGTAGGGCTTGAGCTTTTGAAAGTGCAGGGGCAGATCGAGATGCTCCTCGACGAGAAGGCCGCCGCTCGGGCCGCCGATCTGCACCGCCTTAAACTTTTTCCCATTCGGAATGCCGCCGCCGATCCCGTAGATCGCCTCTCGGATGGTGGTCGCCTCCTCGGGAATGTCTACATAGCCGGGGTTGGCGATGTCACCCTTGAGTAAAAAAATTCTTGCCATTTCTCTCTCCGTGTTTCGTTTTTTAAATTTCAAAAAATCTAATAGAATATATAGCACGAAAAACTCTAACACTGCGCCTTAAAATTGTAAAGGGATGCACTGATAAATTATTTGAATAGGAGAGCGGGCTATAAGCAAAAGACGGAGGAGACCGCCTATAATAAGGCGGTCTCCTCCGTTTCTTCTTCGTCCAAAAGCTGCATGATCGACACTTCGAACGCCGTGCGTTCCTCACTGCCGCTTTCGAGCAGCTTGGTGTAGGTCCGGCTCTGCACGCGGCCCTCAAGCGCCAATCGCTCGCCGACGTCCATGCCCGCGATCTGCACGGCGGTCTGTCCCCAGGCGATGCAGGGTAAGTAGTCCGCGCGCCCGTAGTGGCGGTTGACTGCCAGAATGACGTCGCAAATGCTGCGGCCGAGCGGCGTGCGCCGCAGCACGGGCTTTTTGCACAGCGCGCCCGAGAGCAGGATGCGGTTAAAGTACGAGCCGTCGCCTGGCTCGATGCTCTGGGCGAACACGGTGATGACGAGCCGGTTGCCCTGCCCGCTCTTGTTGTTAAACGAGCGCAGCTGCCCGACGATGCGAAGGCTCTGTCCCTCCTCCACAGGGCAGACGCGCAGCAGTGCCTCACTCGCCACGATGACGGGCACGTCGTTCTGGCCTGACAGGCGTTCGACCCGCAGGGGAAATTTGTCGAACCGGCGGGTATGGTTCTCGTGCGAAAAGACGGGCTCGCCTGCGGCGACGCCCCACAGCTCCACATAGTTCTGGTTGCGCTCCATATCGTACACCTCAGCACAGTTTTGTTGGTGTATCCTATGAAAAAGAACGTGGAGATATGCCGTGCCGAGCACGAGAACAAGAAGAAAGAGCCGTCTTTCGACGGCTCTTTCTTTTTGTCATTCGCGTGAGCGATAAATTACATCTTGGAGATGATCTCGACCAGCTCTTCGCCGATGCGGCCCTGAGCCTCGACGGTCGCGGAGCCGATGTGCGGCGTGCAGGAGACCATCGGGTGGGAGTAGAGCGCAACGTTGGTCGCGGGCTCGTCGGCATAGACGTCCAGACCGGCGGCGCGGACCTTGCCGCTGTTGAGCGCGTCAAGAAGCGCAGCCTCGTCGACGTTGGTGCCGCGGGAGGTGTTGATGATGACGACGCCGTCCTTCATCTTGGCGATGCGCTCAGCGTTGATGAGAGCGCCGCCGTCGACAGCGGGAGCGTGGACGGAGATGAAGTCGGACTTGGCGAGCAGCTCGTCCATCTCAACATAGGGGATGCCGAGCTCTTCCTCAATGCCGGGGATGTGGAAGATATCGAACGCGATGACGTTCATGCCGATGGCCTTGGCCATCTTGCCGAGCTTCTGGCCGATGCGGCCGAAGCCGACGATACCGAGCGTCTTGCCGGTCAGCTCGATGCCCTTACCGTAGGCCTTCTTCTCCCACTTGCCCTCGCGCATGGAGTGGCCGGCGATGGAGATGT
>OGLV01000091.1_pt1 | contig 39834 bp, 55 predicted proteins | sample 1572851 | NCBI WGS metagenome assembly OGLV01 (sample SAMEA2582005, study PRJEB24529) | metagenome | biome: Human gut stool | place: China | collected 2011
GCTCTTCCGATGTATCAGATGCCAGGGAAATCATCGCCAGTAGGGGATTCATGCCCTTCGTTGAGGAATCGCAAAACGTCGGCGGGAGTGTAGGCCGACGGGTCGTCGGAGATGACTACCTCGTTGATTTCGAAGTCGAGGTAGTCCGCAGTAAGCAGGGTGTTGCCACCTTCCGGAAGCGCTGGCTCGATGATGATTCGGCGCCCCATGTCTACCCGCGGGTTGGCCGGGCGGGCAATAAAGGTCGCGGGCATTTTTACTCCGTTCACAAAAATGTAGGGATAATCGGCTTCGGAGCCATTGATAACTACTTTCATATCACATTTTTTTTGTTTGACGTTATTACCCCGTCGGCCGGAGCCTGCGGGGCGTTTTCAATATCAATACCTACTTCATCCTTCATCTTCTTTCCCACGTATTTTTGAAGGGATCGGAATACCGGAGCGTCGGATATTTCCATGGCATTCTCCAAATACGACCACATTTCGATGCCGCATACCATGCCCGTGAAGAGCTTGGCCAGGTGCAAGTTCATGAAGTCGATGATTTGAGTGTCTATAAGGTGGCACATGCCGATCCCAACGACAATGCACGTAAGTTTGATGACCGTTTTCCACGCCTTGTCGCTGGAGAAATACCAGTCCTTATGCTGCCGAGCCGCCCTCTTGCGCCCGGCCAGTATACCCATCACGAAGTCTATCATGACGAATGTCAAGGCGCAGAGCACAAGCGGCGTCACGGGCGCGAACAACGACAGCAAGCCCCCCACCATAGCCATAATCCATTTCAATAAGGTGTCCATTATTTCACTATAAAGTTGGGTTGGGCGACCCCCACGATAAGACCATAAGGAGCATAAAAATATATATCCAGTATGCAGTTGATGGCGTATTGGGGTAGATCAAACGGCATTGTGCCAATTGACCCTCCCGAAAAAGTTATTTGGAAAGGGCCGCCATCATTCTTAAATACAAGCATCGTCCAGTGATGCACAAGTAGTCCGGAGGGAGACTGCACCAAATATACAGTTATTGCGTGATTGGACGGACTTGGCGGAATATTTAAAGTGCCTATGGTGCCCTCCGGAAAATCTATGGGACGGCTGCTAATATTATGCGTAATAGACGTGACGGTATTAGGAAGTAACACACTGATTTTGTTAGCCAATTTTTCGAGCGTAACTGCTCCGTCCTTGATGGCGGGAGTATTAACCGAGTTTACTTGCAATGCTCGTGTCGATACCGACGCGGTGCCATATTGTGCCTCTTCGATAGAACCATTCTCCAGCTTTTGATTTGCGATGATGGTTTTGTTGGCGATCTCCTCGTTGGTGATGGTCTCTGTCTCTATTTTACCCGCCGTGACAGCACCCTCGGCGATCTGCGCATACCCCACAGCGCCATCGGCAATCTTCTCAGCAGTGATTGCTTTGTCAGCAATCTGCGTTCCGGTGATGGTCTTATTACTGAGCTTTGAGCCGGGAATGGACTGGTCGGCCATTTTGGAGCCGGTAATCTGTCCATCCTGGATGTTGCCGTTCTTGATTGCCTCCAAGCCGATCTGCAAGCTACCAACCGCCCCATCTGCGATCTTTGCTGTCGTGACAGCGCTGTTTGCGAGCTTTGGCGTCGTCACTGCGCCATTGGCCAGCATAGCCGCTGTTACGGAACCGTCGGATAGCACGCCCACCTTCCATGCTGCGAGGTTGGCCGCCGTGGCCTGCCCTATGAGGGTGCCAATTCCCGATGCCGACGCATTGGCCGCAGCATTCACGACATAATCCTGATATGTGTATCGCGTCGCGCCATCTTCATACACGCGCTGTTCGTCCTGTATGGTGTTGGCATAAAGATACTGGCCTATTTTAGCGACATTGGCGGCCAGGTAGTAAGCCTGCCCTTGGTAGCAGATGATACCTTCGCCGATGTTCGTCCCGGTGTTGTTGTTCGCCGTGGCGAATCCTGCAACGATGGAGATGGGCGTTTTGGTGGATCGGAGGAGCGAGTTGATGGCGCTCCAGAGGTTCTGCAAATCCTGCATCTGCACGGGGTTGCCAGTGCCCGATATGACGTTGATATTTTTTATTCCTGCCATGTTATTGAGTTTTTATAGTATACTTGATATAAAAGGGAAATAGCGTGTTGACGTCTGCGATAAACTGGTTGTATGCTTCCGAGTTGTTGTACAGGGCAGCCGGGAGCGTAATGATGGGCTGCTCCGTGATGGTGCCTCCCTGTCCGAGGTACACCTTCGGGGTGGGAGTGTTGTACAGGTATACAGGAGGGGTTGGCGAATCATACCACATAGATCGCCATATGCTCGCGCCGCTCGGGGTGATGGATATTTGCCCCCACTCCCCGTACCAGTACCGCAATACGCCTTCGATCTGCCCGTATGTAGGTGTGCACGCCGCCATCATGTACCACTTGGAGCGCACCATGTAGTAGTTGTACAGATAGTCGTGCAACACCATGAGCAACGACAGGCAGTAGCGGTATATTATCGTTGTCCAAAACGGCTGCTCCGTGTAGCTGTGGTCGCGCCGCACCGAGTAGTTGGGCCGGAGCAGCTGCAACACCAGCTTCGGGATGTCAATATATCGGAAACGCATCATATAGCTTCGAATATTGTAATGTTCTTGGTGAAATCGTACAGATTGGGGTTGAAGTTGAAATAACCCGGATTCAATACTATCTTGCCATCCTGCGGTGTTGTGATGCCGCTATCCTGCGAGACCTTGACCTCGGAGAAGTAGGCATCCTTGATGCCGTTCAACCCCGAGATGTAGCTTTCTATGTCGTTGAGATACAGAACATTTGTCGTGCGCCGTTGCATCTGCAAGTCATGCAGGCCCGTGTTGACACTGGACTTGATGGTGTCGAGGTTGTACGACTTGTCGAAGCGGACATACAGCTTGCTGGCCGATAGCACGGCCGGGGGGTTGGATGCGGCCTGGATTTGCGCGCCTACGCCCCAGAAATTGCGGTAGTAGGCGCCGAAGGCGTTAAGCTGGTCTTGCGTCAGGGATACGACGTTGTTGTTGGCGTCGGACGTCGCGACGTTGATGTAGTACAGCCCTTCCTCGGTAGCGCCTATCGAAGCCTGCTTTATAATCTGCTTCGTGGCATCTATGGTCGCATAGCCCAGCTCTTGCGTCGCTTCGTTCACCACGACTACCTGATCGCCCTGCTGATAGGCGTATGCCTTCTCGACATACCATGCCTCACTCGTCACGCGCGCGATCTTCGCGGCCGCGGCTATCGTCTGTTCGCTGCGCAGGATTTCAAGCCGCACAATGTCAAGCACGGTGCCTACCACCTCCGCGATCTTGCGCAGGATGCCCGCGTTGCTGGTGTTCATCGCCGGGATCGTCCGTTGGATGTTATCCCATATGGTATTTATAAGTGACATATCGGTTATTGTTTAATTATTGAGGGGTAGTTGTAATAGTCGAGGTTTGTATTCGGCCACTCCGCGGGCGGCGCCAACAGGGGCTCCAGCACTCCGTTAACGGGCATCTGTTTGTGTGACGACCACCAATAGCCCGCCTTGGTGGGATCATCACTCCGAGGCTGCATGTTCTGCGGCAGATACTCCCGTGTGCAGGATGCCTTCATAGCCGCATCTACCACGAACGACGCGGGATCGCCTCCGTTCCACAGCATCAATGCCTGTGCTTCTGTCAGGTATGTATTGAAGTTGCGGAAGTGGTAGATTTCGCCCTTCAACAAGATCGGATCATTTTGGCCGTATGTGCCAAGGTCGATGTATTTTTGTATCCCATTACGACCCAATTTGAACGTCCCCGAAATCTTGATCCCGTTTAAAAAGATGTAGCCTAAATTTTCCTGTAAAGCATAGCGGAGTACCACGTGATAAGTCGTGTTTGGCTCGCAGGGATATGTCACTGAGAAATCGTTGGTTGAGAAATGAAATTTGCGGGCAATAATTGTGAGCCTTGGAAGTGCCATATTATCCGCCATGCTGAATACGCACTGCTCATGATGGATGTCGTCTCCGGTTTTGAAGTAGCACTCCAGCGTCCCGTCGTCGAGCGACTGTGTGGATATGCGCTGTCCCCTGAAGGCGCCATTGGCGGTATAGGCGCCCTTGAAGTCGTAAGTGGGTTTGAAGATCGGCTCGCGGCCTATCTTGGGATTATCATTGACCACCAGGTCATAACCCCCGGCAGACTTGCGAAGGAGCGGCGGAGTAGAGATGTCGGGCGGCATCTGCTTGGCGCTGTCGAGCCACATGGCGGGCTTCGAGCTGTCCTCCTCAGAGGGTATGAGGTTCTGAGGTATGTACTCAGCTACACAGGACAGCTTCAAGGCCGGGGGCACAATATAGTCCTGCGGGCGCACTCCGTTTTGGAGTGCCGTCATTTCCTCCTCTGTGAGTGCGCGGTCGAACCAGCGGGCGCATATCACCTCCCCCATAAAATCAACCGCCGGCCTATTATTACCACCATATCCACCAAGAAATAGATATGAAGAAGCATAACTAGCCCAATTTTTATTTTGGGAGTTTACCAGATTGTTGTTGATATATGCATAGACCTTGGCTTCGTTGCTAATGAATACGACGCTGTATAAATAGTCCCAAAAAACAGGATATATATATATATTCCCCCGATTGTTGTATAACCCAAGATTGATGATGCCATTTGAGGGGTTTATGATGTCGATGCGAGGGAAATTCGACGCCCCCGACGTGTCAAGTATTACCCGAGACGCAGATTCAGGGTTGGGGATGTATTTGTACTTGGGAGGCGTGCGGAATAAACACTGCACGGTATATGGGCTGTTGTAGAACGTGTCGCGCAAAAAGGTGCCGTTCCTCCTCATCATCGCCCCCATAGCCTCGGGCGCAAGTGCCGATATGAGGGCGCGTCCTCCTTCGGCCGTAGCTTTGAAGAGACGCGAGATTTCCGCCTCCACCTCTTCCTTCACGTCCATCGAGGAGTTGAAGGGAGGCCGCTGCAAGGTTTGGAGGTTGTATATGTCGATCCCCTCGACGTCGAGAATCTGATTTGTCCTCAGCGCCGGAGTGTAGGATTCCATAAAGTTCTTGGCGGGAGGCTCCTGGCGGTACTGCATGGCCTTCCAGTCCGCGGGCGGGATATTCGTGGGCGTGTTTTTCTCCAATATCGGGTCTATGCCCGCGAGAGAGCCGGACACGTTGAATGCCACGTCCTGGATGGTGTCTCCCTGTTTTACTGTGTACGTCTTTGCCATGTCTACTCCTTGTATCGTGCATGTATGTCCGCGGTCACAACTCCCGAGGCTGTCTCCTCAAAGATATTCACGCGGGCAATGAGGGCTCCGTCGTCGTATATTTGCTTTTCAGCCGTGGCCTCAACCTTACCCCACGCCCACTTGGGCAGCAGGGGGTAGAAGTCCTCGAATCCGACCCCGAACTGGGGCTTCGTAAGACTTGCCGCCGACTTGGAAAATATCAGCGTGGCGTTCTGCTGGCTGCACAAAGATACCAACTCGACGCCCCCGTTGGATATAACTATGTCGTTGACCTGAAAGTCGAATTTTGCGTCTGTCATTGCGTTATCTTGGTATTTTCGTAGTCTCCTTTATTGAACTGGGAGGGGGCGGTCATAGGGGTGGCCGGAGGCGACGCACCTTGGGCGCCGTGAGTATGCGCATTGAATACTGTGCACATATTCCCTACCTGCGTCACTAAATTGTTGAGCGCCGTGGTGACGCCATCTACCAGCACAAGCCCCCCGTTCTCCCCGCCATCCATTTCAATTTTATCGGCAGTGAAAGATATTTTATTTTTTTCAATCCGCCAAGAAGAGGTGCCGCGGATTATTTCCACGGCGTCCTTATCGAAAGAAATAGTGCTTTCTCCCTCCTCTTCGGTACCCGCGACGTTCGATACGACCATCTTGTCGATCTTCGTGGCTTTTATGAGCACCGGAACCTCGGAGTAACCCTCTATGAACCCCAGCACCACAAGAGAATTCACGGAGGGTATAATATAGAGGCTGTTGCCCCCGTTTGGAAAAATGTTTAGACTTATGTCGCTGAATATCCTATCATTATCCACAACAGCCTCTAAGGTTTTGGCATCCTCGTCTATAGCCGACACGGTGGCTATGACGAGCGATACCCTCTTCCCGTCATTCATCTTTGTTCCGAATTCCGCTCCCAAACGGGCGCATTCGTCGTCGAAAGTGCCGGATGTTTTCATAATATAAACATTTCGTTGGTTACTGTCAGGGTTTGGATGAATCCGTCGGAAGTGTCGCAGCTCAAATTCCTGCTTATCACGTAGTAGTTTCCCGTAAGCTCCGGGAGCATGGTGTCCGTGTACTCCACAAAGTCGAACATATTAACCTGCGGATAGAGCACGGTTTTTATGGTTCCCTTGTTGCGCGTTCCCTTCAACCGGGCCATTATGTTCTTGGCCGTCTGTTCGGTCAGCGATACCGTATTGGCCGGGACAAAATATCGGTGTGCCTCGCCTTGGGAATCGCCGTATTCGTAGGTGTACTTTGTACCGTCGGCCATGAGGGCGTTTACCACCACTTTGTAGTTCTCGAACAGCCCGTCGGTAGGCACTATGTCGCGGCCGATGACATTGGTGTTCGTGGCCAGTGTCACCGTGCGCTTGAATTTGTCCCTTACGCCAATACCGAAATACACCTTCCCCTGGGTGTTCACAGTGCCGTACAGCGTAAACATATTCATGAGCTTCGACAGGGCCTCGAACGGCGATATGAGCTTGAAGGTCTGCAACGCGAACTCCACATCCGCACTATCCGATGAATCGAAAGACAGAGCCGGGAAGTCCGCCGGGTTGTCGAACCCCTGTGCCTTGCGGTAGTCCTCGAATGCCTTGTTCGAGATGGGGCATAGATAGTCTACCATGTCCTTTAGCTTCGTGCGCGACACCCAGTCCCGATTTATAGTACCGAACCGCAGGATGAAAGAGTAGTCCTCGCATACGATCTTCGACGGGAATCCCCCGATGACCTGCCGGATGAAGCCGCTGAAAATGCGCAGTCTCTCGAACTGCTGCCCCAACTGAGCATTGTTGTAGAACCAGCCGTCGATGTCTATGCGGGCTCCGGGCTTGATGTTTATGCCCTCCAAGGCCGCCCTTATGCGCTGTGCCGGAGGCAATCCCTGCCGGAACCCGATGGCATACACCGGGAGGGTCATGGTGCAGCTTCCCGAGAGGGAATCCCGCTCCTCGGTAATGTCTACTGAGGCGAATCGGCCGATGCTCTTCCCCTCGATAAACACCTCGTTTCCTACTCTGAACAAATTACCTTTCATCACCTACCGCCCCCCCCCGCGGGATTGGTCGTATTTACCGTCTCCTGCGTAAATACGATGGCATTTTCATCCATGTTTATTTGGTGGAGCGTCATGCTGACGTCCACGATGGTAGACCCCGGATTGGGGGTATATTTGAACCTCTTCATGTACACCCACTCCAGTCCGAGGTCGTTGTTGAGGACTTTGTTCTCGATCTTGAAAACATCCTGCCCCTGCCACAAACTCCGAAGAGCCACGCCGAGGTCGGCGATAGCCATGGCCGCGGGATCGGTGTTGTCGAGCCCCTGGTCGGCATATGCCTCATAGGACAAGGCGTCGAGCATGGAAAGGTTCGAGGCCGAGGCGTCCGTGTCGACGCGAGACAAGTTGCGTTCAATGCGCAGACGCACCGTTACGACCATCGGTTTGTAGTTGAGAACCTGGAGGATTTCTTCCCCGTCGACGAGCTGGGAGGTAGAATCGTTCTTTTCCCCTTCCACTTCGTAGGTGAGGTTGATAGGGAGGAAATAATCCCCGCAGCGAAATACATATTCTCGCTGTATATCCTGGCGATCTACCGATTGTATGGCCGTTTTGTAGTCGCCGGACTGCTTTAGGGCGTCCGCCATCCCGGTATACTGAGGATCGGAGGTCTTGGCCTTGCCGCGGAACTGAACGATCTGACGCCAGAATCCTACCTCCGCCAGGGTTATTTTCAACCCCGCCTGATATGCTTTTTCTACGGCGCTTATGCCATCCGTCACGGCCTTGTACGCCGGGATTTGTCCCAAGGACGGGAGGTCGTTAGGAGTGTCGTTGGGGGTTGTGTTTGCGGTATATTGATCTTTAGCCATTGAGCGTGCGTGTTGAGTTGTTGAAGGCTATTTGCAGTCCTCGAATTGTCACCTCTTCGATCTGTTTGGATATGGTCTGCATGATGCTTTCCGGCGTGGCATTGGTGTTTATTTGGGTCGGCATCTGCACAATGGGTGCATTGAAGTTGATAATGAGCGACTTCGATCCCTTTGTCAAATCTTCTATCTTCTTGGTGTCCTTCCCGCTGGCGCCGCCGCCTTCGCCGTAAATCTTCGTCACCCGGTTGAAATTCTCGTTGATCTCCCGGTCGTTGAGCGCAGGATTGGTACGGAAGGTTACAGGTTGAGTGGATAGTTCTCCTTTGGTTACAGTGGTAACGTCTCTCGAATTACCTGTTTTTAGGAAATTAAAGAGACTGAATCCATTGTTTACTTCGTACGGGGTGTAATTATACCTCAGCAATCCCGTAGCATACTGGGGCTGCCCGTTTTCGGCAGGAAGATGCCCCGGATATTCTTCCAGTCCTTCCCGCACCTTGGGCGTAAAGGTAGTGGTGAAGTTTTTAAGCAGGATGTCGCGCGCGTCTTTCAGATTCGCGGCGCGGTTCTCCTCGGTGCCTTCGTCCAAACCCCACGCCTTGCGGGCAGCCGGAGTAGAAAGGTATTCCTCGACATACCTCTTTCCCAGCTTCTCGGACAGATATGTCGCGGCTTTGCGTCTCTCCGTGTATTCCGACTGCTTGGCCAATTTCTCGTACCTCAAGTCCCAGCGGCTCTTCTCGCCCCAGCTCCACGGATTGAAGAGCCCGAAGAAGTCGGAGAGATTGAGAATCCAGTTCGACAGGGTGGTAATTGCGCTTACGACATCCTCGACGCCATCCACGAATTCATCGAAGATATGATCGAGCATATTGGGATCGAACGAGTTGTACCATATGTCCAGGCGCGCTGATATGCGGTCGAACATATTCTCTCCAGCCCGGCCGACGCTCTCCCATAGTTTGTCCATCCCCGCGAGGTTGATCCAAAAATTCTCCTTGGCGAGGGCGATCTGTCCGCGCGCCGCGGCGGCCGACGGGGGTTGGAGCTCCGTATCGAGCCTGTGCAGGGCGCGCAGCATGTTGGCGCGATCCTGGAGATAGTCGTAGGGGCTCGTCCCTGTCACGCCGCGCCTCTGCATGGCCTCGTTGGCGTATCTGTTGAGGATGGGGGCGGCGTGGATCAACTCTCGCACGTCTCGCATGTTGGGTTTTTCGGCAGCCAACAACTGCTGCATGTTCAGACCCACGATGTCATAGGGTCGGCCACCGATCTGGGCGACTTTACCCACCTGCCGCGCGATCTGCGTGGCTATGGCCGTGCCGATCTGAGTGCCTCCGATTTCGAAGCCCGACACGGTGTTTATCATGGAGAGCATGCCTGCGCGAGAATAGCCGTATTCGGCCGCCATGCGCGTGGCATCAGACAGCGCCGAGGTGTAGCCCGATCCCAACCCCCTGCGTGCCATATCCATCTGCATGCGGTTGGATATGGCGTCCGTCATGGACGAGCTGTTCAAGGTTTTGGACAGCACGGCATACAGCCCTCCGCCGATGAGCTTAGGAAGAGCGTACGCCGCGGCTCCAGCACCGAGAACGCCCGCACCCATCAGGAGTGCGGGGTTGCTCTTTATCACTGCGGCGGCGGAATCGAACACCGCCCCGACCAAGTTCCCGGCGTTTCGCATCCACCCGCTCGGAGTGAAGGAATTGCGCACGAACTGTTCGCGGAAGCGCCGGATGGAACCGAACGCCCGGTTGGCATCGAACATGAAATCCTCGCGCGTATGTCGGTTGCCGAATCGGCGCGACACGTCATACATGGAGGACATGCGCTCGTGCCATCCGTGCCGCAGGTTCGGATAGTTGGCCACACCACCTCCGCCTCCGCCTCCGCCTCCGCCATTCCGGGACATGCGGTTGGTCTTGCGCTCCAGTTGGTCACTCAGTGCGTTGGCACGAGTAAGACGTTCGATGACGTCTCCCCCAAGGTTGAGGCGTATGGTGTATGTTGCCATTATTTTTTAGATTTAAAGGGCGCCATGTCTATGATGTCGACAAGGTGAAGCGCAAGTGTATATAACTTGTCTATATCATTGATGCTTAGCCTTTTCTCCATGTCAGAGTAAGGCTCATGGAAGTATCTGGAGACGACGGCCTTCTTGATAAGCAGAGGGTCGTCCTTCGCATACTCCTCTATTTTTTGCCGGATGGATTCTTCGGGAGCGCCTTCAAGAACTCCCAAGTCCCGAAAAAACGGCGGAAGTCCTCGCTGACAGGTTCCGACTGAAAGATTTCCACGCAGGCGAGAGCGTCGCCGAGCAAATCTTCGCGCACCTTGTCGTCGACGCAGCAGGCTTTGATGAAGTCCATGGCCAGGCCAATCACTCCCTTCTGCTCCGATTCCTCGCGCGACAGGATCGACATGGATAGCTTCGAGTGCTCGATGTTGCGGCGCTGTAAACGCCAAAAGGCGATATTTTGGTTCTTTTTCTCCTCCTCGATCATATGACCTTCTTTGTTGAAGGAGGGGACGAAATACGAGGCCGTGACGGTGTATTGGAGGTCAAGGCGCTCCGTTTCTTGTATTTGCGACATAATTTTTGGGTTTTAAAGACGGGCGGGTCTTGGGGTGCCCGCCCGTCCTGGTTTACACAATAGTTTGGATGGGTGCGACCGAGCGCTGTACGGCACGGGCACGGATGTTGATGGACGAAAGCGTCTCCGCGTCGTTTCGGTTGGTGTCCGAGCTCGACTGCTCGCACTTGCACCCTAGAAGGGATTCCGAAACGGTCTTTGGCGTCGCGCTGTTGCGCAGCGACATGGTTTTCGTCAGCGTGAAGGGCGGCAGTTGGAGCATGGACGCATAGGGCGTCTGCCCGGCCGGAAGAGCGCCGTTGATCGCATCGAGGATGGTGTGCTGCTCCCCGGTCTGGTGCGACAGAGTGGCCGCATACTGAGCGTTGAGCTGCACCAGGTCGATAGGGTCTGTTTCCCCGATAGCGAATATGTCCTGCACTGTCTGCGAGTACTGCAAGTTGAGCGAGGTACCCGTGCCGATCTTGATTGCTGGAAGCCCCTCGAAAGTAAGGTAGATTTGGACGTCCTTCGAGGGCACTACATAAGGATTAGGCATGGCGTTTAGTTTAACGTAGTTACAAAGAAAGTTTCGATATATGCCTCGCGGAGCGGGCTAAGGGGAAGTACCTCCACGGTAACCTGGATAGCCTTGGACATATTGTAGTTGCCGTCTTTGGCGGCGAAATCTACATTGATGGCCTGTGCTTCTCCGCGGTTGATACGGGGTGTCAGTTCTGTTTCGTCGAGCTGAGCCAGCGTTCCGGACTTGAATCCCGCGTCGATCGCTCCGGTGGAGGCATCCGTCGGGATGTTCTCCTGGAGCAACTTGACAAAGAATCTCTCCACGCTGTCACACACGGCATTGCCCACGCGGACAAACGAAATTTCCGAAAGAGCCATCTCCGGATCGTTGCATGTGGCGCCGTCGTTGTAGTATACGCCTGCCAGTTGCGGACGCACGCGGGTGAAGAGGTATTGGTTCTTACCCAGGAGGTTGCACTTCGCAGGCACAAGCTTCGATACCGGCGTGTTGATACCTTGCGGGGCGGCGCTGGCCGTGACATCCACAAAATAGTCGATGTCGCCTGCTGCCCCGGCAGTGGTCACGGCACCGGGAGACGTCGCCAGCGACAGGCTCGACAGCATTCCGAGAGTTCGGCCTACGGATGCCGACATGCCGGGCTTCGAAGTTGTAACCTGATAGGCCACACGGGGTGCCTTGAGCGTTGCGAGATTCTCCAGCTTACTCAGGTCGGTGGTGAGGATGGTCTTGCCTGTCGGAACGCAAACAACGCCGTCGAAGATGCCGACCATGCGGATCGACTGCTGGAACAGGTTGTTGAGTACGGTTTGCAGGTTGCCAATGAGGGTCTTGTGGGTAGCCGGGAGTTTCCCCTCGGTCGTCCCTGAGAAATCCTGGGACGTGGGAAGCGGCGATGCGAAGGATATCATGCGCGGACGCAGGTCGAAGTTCGACGCCGTGGTACCGCTGATGATGGATTCCAGCTTGGCCGAAATAAATGTCTCGTATTCGGCCTGAGCATACCCCACGACCCACACGCGAGAGCCGCTACCTGCCTTGGCGTAATACTCCTCCACCTGGAACAGGAGCATGGATCCGGTTCCCGAGGTCACACCCATCGCCGTAAGGTCGGCAACGGAGGTAATGAGGTAGGCGGTATCGAGCGCGAATTTCGCACTTCCGGATCCCGAGGAGGCTGTTGCCGGGGCGACGATCATGCCAATACCATCGCTGGGCGTGGTGTTGCCCAGCCTGGTGTCGCCTAAAGTTGTATAAATATCTACTACTGCCATATTTGCGTAGGTTTTGTTATTTTGCGAGTTCTGCACCGACTGCGGCCTTCTGCTCGTCGGAAAGGGCGTTGTACGCCTCCAGGGTCTTGGAGTACCCGGCGCTGTGGTGCAGCTTCGGGTTCACGGTTGCCCGGATGGCATCCCGAACCTTGGCATACTCCACGCCTTCGATCAGCGCCTCTGTTGCGGCTTCCTCCTCCTGTTTCTCAGGAGTGGGGGTCTTGCCTTCGAGCAGGGCTTCTGCCTCGGCATCGGACATGACGGGCTTGTTGCGTTCCTTCTCGGCCTCTGCCAGGGAGTTCTTGGCTGCCTGACGGCGTGCCCGGAACTGGTTCTCGAGCATCTCCTCGAACTCCGCGGTGTCCTTGGGCGGATTGGATTTGTCGACGCGGGCATAGCGGAGCTCCTGGACGAGTTCTCCGTTCAGGTGTGCCAGCTTCTCGCGGGACTGGCAGCGTGTCTGCGCCTGCGATTCGTTGACGTAGATGTTGCCGTCCTCAGTGACGTACAGGGTGCCGTAGATTTGGAGCTGCTTTACGAGCTCGATGAAAAACTTGCGGGTGAATGTTGCGATCTGAATCATAATTTAAAGGGGGGAATTAAATTGTTGATATTGATTTTTTTTTTGGAATACCAGCCCGACAACATGCCGGGCTGGTTTTTTCTGTGTGTGTTGCGTTACGCTCAGGAGGCTGCCGTCGGGCGATACAGAACGATGCCTGCTGCGCTGCTTCGGAGAGTTCCGGCACCCGTCGAAATATCCATCGACACTTTCCAACCGTAGTTGTTCGGGTCGGACACCATATGGATGTTCGTGTTGCCGATTGCCACAACGACCTCCTCGGGGATAAATCCGAGGCCGATGTCGTAAACCGTTGCGGCCAGCACGGGCTTCACATGAGCGGTGTCGATAGCTCCGGTTGCGAAGGTGACGGGCTTGTCGAAATAAGTCTCCGCATCCACGACCGTAGAAGTTGTAGTGTTGTAGGCAGCGATGACCGAGCGAGCCATGACGTCGAATCCCGAGTAAGTGAAGCCTTCGGGACGGGCGTTCGACAACTGCTGCGTCAGAATGCTCTGAACCTTGTCGGTCTGCACCAGCGACGTGTAGTAGGGCTCTGCGAACACAGCCACACCGTTCCCTCGGCGGAAGTTGAGGTTGCGGGCGATGAAGCGACCCTGTGCGGCGAGCAGGTCATTGAGGGTCATGCCGAGCAGCTTGCCAGCGGCGGCCGAGTTGATCGGGAATCGTTTTGACGAATCGAACTCTGCGCCGGACATTGTAAGATGGTTAGCTGCGGGAACTGCCTCGGCGATGGTCTGGAGCCAGTAGTTGTGGATGCACATGGACATTTTGGCCATGGCGTCCAACTGGCCCGTTGCGCGGTCGTTGTAGGCCAGGACGTCGGAGTTCGCGGGCTGCCATACAATAGGCTGCATGGAGAACACTTTGCGCTCCAACCCCCGCGGCAGGTCGTCGTATAGGTAGTTGGGCGCATTCAGCGGCGCGCGATCTCCGAAGTAGATGTCCGGGTTGACGGCGCTCTCCACCCAGATGATGCCTTCCTTGTCGCGCACCGACAGGCGGCGTACACGGTCAGCCCACGTGTTAGGCGGGAAGAGCTGGCGAACGAACAGCGAAAGCCACGAAATCTTTGCCAGGTCGGCATTCTGCACGAACTGACCCGACTTTTCGCCCGAGGCTAGACCCTGGATCGTATCGACGACACTCTCACGGCGTCCGTCGTTGATCTGGAAGGTCATGTTCTGCACGGTGGCCATGAAATAGGGGTCGCAGAGCATAGATGCGGACAACTCCTGAATTGATTCTCGAACGTCGGCGTCCTGTGCGGCCGACAAGCTCACCTCGGCAACGCCGTCGGCAGTGCCCGAGGAGGCGGACAGACCCATGATTGCCTGAATCTTCGGCATATTTTCAGGGTCGTCGATGTACTTGAAAAAGGGTTTTACCATTGTTTTGGTTTTTGTGATTGTTTTGTCGTTGAATACTCGCGCATCCTCCGCAGCGGAGAGCGCCGTGGGTTTGGCTGCCTCGGCTTTGGTTTCCTTGGCGTCGTCTGTGGTTGCGTCTGTGGTTGCAGCAAGGGCCTCGGTGGCGGGCTCTGCGGCCAGGGCGCTCGCCCTCTCTTCGCGGGCCTCTCGGCGGTCTTTGTTGGCCTCCTTCTCGTCCTTTCCGGCCATCTTGTCGTCGCGCTCGGCGTCCTTTTCGCGCCGTTTTGCTTCGGCATCATCGCCCTTTTCGCGTTCATAGCGCGCAGCACGGCGATCCTCGCGGGCATCACGCTGATCCTGCCCGGCATCCGCGTCGTCCTGGTTGGCGTCGCGGTCTATTTCATCCGCACGGCGAAGCCTCTTTCGGGATGCCAGTCCGATAAGTTCCAGGAATTTAGACATGGCGCTCAGCGACACGCGGTCGTCGAAAGCCTGCTCCGTCCCGGTTTCGGGGACTTTTTTCTCTTCCTCGTTTTTCATCTTGTTCTCAAATTGGTTTATGATGTCTGTTTGGTATGCCGACAGGCTCTCGATCTGTTCGATTTCTATGCTGTCCGGCACGAATGATACTGCCGACAACCCAACGTTATCCTCTCCCCGTATCGCCACTGCATCGGGATTGGACGGTATGTTGACAAGGGAAATCTCCCACACCTCGAAAAATGTAGTGTATTTCCTGCCATTGCGCTCGACGATCCGCGCCCTACCGAATATAGACACTCCGTTGAGTATTCCGGCTTCGTAATCTCTTTTTGCGGCCTGTGCGAGTTCGGAGGAGCCAAACACCAGCTTTCCGATCCACCTGCCTTTTTCCAAATGAATATCTTCGACGCGCCCGATGGGCTGGCCGAAATGTTCTCCCGTATCTTTGTTGCGCAGCAGGATAGGGTTTTTGAGGTACCTGCTCCAGTCGATAGTGGAGTTGAGCACCACGAAACCCTTGCTGTTGAGCGCCTCGTTCGAGAGTATTTGATATGTCGCTTTTGTCATGTCCGGTTTATGAATTAGTGTTTCTGACGGTATCGCACAGGCACTTCATCTCTATCGCATCACACAGGAACGAATCCTGCTCGTAGGTGCTCTTGTCAACGAAGTTGGCCACGTATATGAGCCGCGTGTTGTGCACGGGAAGCTCTGCCATCTCTCGCTCCATAGCCAGCGTTTGATAGGTCTCGGTCTCCTTGTAAAGAAGCGTAAAGCCGTATTTCTGCCTCAGCTCGGTAAAAAAGTCCAGCGGCACCCATTCGCCCGCAGAGTTTTTTATTACCCCCCGCGAACACGCGGCCATGTAGAGCATGACCTTGTATGCAAGGTTCATCTGATCGTACTGGTGGTCGTCGTCCGGCGACGCGGCTTGGTTTTCGAACGGAGTTATCACCGACAACTGCACGATGTACTGATTGTAGATCATGCCTCCGATGAACTCCCCGGTGTCACGCTCGGTTCCCTTCACGCTTACGGCTATGGCCGGGAGATCGGTGTTCACCGTCCCCTCTCCGTTGTCGTTTGCGAGAACTATACTGACATTATTTTCGTCCACGAGCTCCGAAGCCCGCAGTGCCGTAACTATTGCTTTGCAAATTTCACCGATCATAATTTCAGTATAGGACGTTACGAATGTAGTGCAAAGGAAAATATTTCGCAAATAAAATTTTTTCTACACCAGTTTTGCGATCTCTCGGGAGTATAGCCGGAGCGTATTGAGCTCGGTTCTTTGGCCAACGCCCATAAAGGGTCGGGCGACGGGATTGGTTCCGAGCCGCACGGGCGTCGAGGACGAGGGTCGCGTGCGGAAAGAGTTGCCTCCGGTGCGGGTGCCTTTCCCCGTGTTTTGGAGTTCCGCATAGGGCGCCGCGGCGCGCAGCCCGGCAAAACCTCTCCCATAGAAGGGTGTGATGCTCCGGGCGAGACGGCCTCTGTGGCGCAGCTTCGGATAGCGGAGGTATGATTCGAGGTTTTCGAATCTCTTTGATTTCAGGTTCTTTCCCCATCTGTCCGCCCATTTCCGGGGTGTGCCGTCGTTGCCATACTCCTCGCGCTCGAAGTTGAGGCGCGTTTCCCTGGCCATGCTGTCGGCCACCTTGGCCGGGATTTGGGTTTTGATGTTGTAGATGGCGGTATTAATTTTCCTCCTCAGGTCTGCTATCGTCTCCATTGTCGTTTGTTTTCTTGGAGGGCGTGAGTGCCGACTTTATTTTCGCCATAATGGATTTGGCCTGCAATTTAACCTCCGTCCAGTTGTTGTTGCGCACGGACGTATTTATGTCGGAGGGCTCCATGCCTACCTTACGCATGACTTCAGGGCTGTATGCCATGCCCTGCGAAGCCAGCACACGGCCTATACGCTCGAACTTATCCACGCTGATGGTGGTATCGGGCACCTCCATGAGCTTTACGCCCAACATATCTATGCCGAGCAGGCGGCCGATCTTCTGGATGGCACCTTCGTAGTTGAAAAAGTTCGCAAAGTCGCGCTTGTCGGCGTTGCACAGTGCTTCGTAGAGGGACATATGTATCTGCGCGAGCTGCTCGGAGTTGGTGTTTTTCTCCGTGGCGCCGAGCAGGGTACCTCCCGTCACCTCCTGCATGATCTCCGCGCGGTAGCTGTCTATGTACTCCTTGAACACGCGGAAGGCATCGGGGTACATTTGGGTTTGGAGGGGCTTGACCTCCACCTGGTAGACGTTCTCCTTGTTGTCGAGGTTCTGCTTGAAGGGAAGCACGGGGGTGTCGAGCGGGTCGAGGTTGTTGGCGATATTCTCGGCCAGCGCTTGTGCCTGCGCGTTCCCGTCGATGAAGCCCACGGTGGTGCGGGGATATGAGTATGTAGCGCTCGTCACCGACCAGTTGTTGTATGCCTCCACAATGCCGATCATAGCGCGGGAAATCTGCTGCATCATTCCCATCTTGAAATCCTGGTCGGTGTCGGGCTGCATGTAGAACATATTGTCGTAATCGTCGACGTTGGCCACGGATTCTATGGCGTAGGTCTGCGACCGGATCGCCCTGTTCACCATGTCTATGTTTCGCAGCGGGTAGCTGGTGATGGTGTCTTTCTCGACGTCGATGCCGACAATACGCACGCCGTAGAATTTCGAGAGCACGAATTCGCGCTTCATCTTATTGAACCACCGGGTGCGGGTTATCATCTCTGTGAGGTTCTCGTCGATCTCGCCGTCGCGGTAGAACGCGAACACGGCATTCTCGATGGGGTTCAGGCGCTTGTTCATCTGGCTCACCAGGAACGGCGATGACTGAATGCACCACGAATACAGGGTGTCCACCATCGTAAGGTCGGAGTAGTTCACCGCGTTGTCGATGGCATTTCGCCACCAGCTCGGAGTGAACTCGACGAAGTACTGGTTGGGAATGTACCTCGACTTTACATTCGGCGCCCCAATAGGGCGGAAGGGGTTGTAAGGCTGCTGCCTCGGGGTATGAAATTGTGCCATTTATCCGCGCATTTTGTTTTTCGATCCGTTTACTACCGTACCCCACGCATTCGGGGTCTCCTTTATCGGGGCATCATGCAGCGTCGTAGCCCCGTTTTTCATCTCTGTGACCTTCTTTACGACCATCTCGTAGTTGTCGCGCAGGGTCTCGGAGTGCCGTGCCGATGGGCTCGTGATATTGTAGGCCGTCAGGACGGTTAATATCCACCGCATGATCTTCGCCGTGCCGTCGTTGGTGTCTCCGGCCAGTATCGAGGCTATGTCGTAAAGCTCCCCGATCTGACTGTACACGTACCCCAGGGCGCTGTTGTAGGAAATCTCCACACAGTCGGGGTACATTTTCTTGAACTGATCGAGCTGCTGGGGCGAAATCCACTGGTAGAGCTCCTCCTCGGGGAAGTACATTTTACCGGGTTCCCCGGCCACGATAACCTGCTCCCCGTACTCTATGCATGAGGCGTACTCTGCGGCCGACCGACGCGAATCCGCGGGCGAGGTGCACAATACAGGGTCGTTGGCATAGCTTCGAACCTCCCCGGTCTTGGGGTCTGTGAACTTCTTCTTGGCCGTAGTATACGAACGCATGATAGCCGCTTCGTCAAGATTGAACCCATAGATGTACAGGTTTTTATCGGCGGACGCCTTGTTGTCCCTGATTATGCCTATCTGGAATGAATCGCCGGGTTTTAATCCGTTCAAAAGAATATTGCATTCGATACCCGGGGGGGTAGTGCCCGACACAGGCCACTTGTATGCATAGGTGTTGTATGCGACACTCCAGGTAGAAGAAGCGTCTCTTCTCCACGCTATTTGGATCGGGAGCGGAGTGTCTCCCTTTATGTAACATAAGAGGGTGAATTTGAGCGTAAGGGCTTCGTTGGCCCTAAGTCCTGTAATCGCGAATACCCCTGCCTTCAGGTTCAAGACCCATTTTTCGGGTATAACCTCGGTGGCGACGTCGGGATCTTTCTCCACGTCGCACAAGGCCTGTACCGGTGTAAAATTGTTGTAGCCCAGCGACGGGATCGTCTTAGGGCCGTTGAAGTAGGGCTTGAACTTCTGAAGCGACGTCGGGGACGGCAAGTCCGCAGGTATATCTTCCGAGAGCATCAGCTCTAGGAAACTCTGATCGTACTGGGGATTGTATATAGTGTTCAGCGTGGTAAATTCCCAACCCAGGGCTTCGAGCTCCTCGGGGGTGTAAATCTTGACATTCTCGGTCATGATATAAAACGTTTTGGTTTTTTTACTATGATGCCGGAGCTTTTGTACGCGGAGCCCACGGTTCCGCCCGCGCGGTTCATGAGCGATACGCCCTTGGCCGCCGCATCGGGTATGTCGTCCTTGCGGTTGGGATCGACCTTGCGCGAAAAGAACAGGAACTGATTCACGGCTTCCTCGCCGCGGTTGGTATCTTTGAGCTTGGCGTTGAATACGAACCTGTCGGACGTGAAGAGGGGATCGAGGATGGATTCGATGACCGTAAACTTGTCGCCCATGTTCCGGGTGTCCCATTCCAGGGGGCAAATCCACCCCGTGTCGGCCTGGAACTGGTCGAATGTGGTCTTGAAGTCCAAGGGGATCTGCTTCTTTTCCATCACGATGCGCGTTATGAGGCGATTGGGGCTTTCGAGGTACAACTGACGAATATTTTTCATCATCTCCAGGGAGGTGCCCTGCACGGCCAGCACGTCGATGAGCCATATTCGGCCGCGGGCTTTGCCCATGAGCAGCGACGCCTTGAAGTCGCTCTTGCGGCTGTCCTTGGCCGACGGGTCGGTGTAGATAATGAGGTCTATCCACTCCTCGGGCGTCGGGAAGCGCAGATCGGGGTTCACGTCGCTCCAGCATATTTTTTTGAAAATCTCCCCTTCGCTCTCGTCGAAGTAGTCGCCCTCCAGGAAGCGCTTGCGCATGAGCGTGGACATGGCCTCCAGGGTCTCGCGGTAGTCGTCGGCGACATTCTCCATGTTGTCGTTGAGTGAGAACTTCACGACCAGGAACTTCGACGTCTGCTCCGGGGGGATCGCCAGTCCCTCGCGGGTCTCGTGCTTGAAAAACCTGACGTATGTCCATCCGGTTTTTCGCGTGGGGTTGAGGGCGAACAGAAGCTTGTTGCGCACAGGTAGTTTTTGTGCCAGTCGTGAGCGGAGGGTGTCTACCGCCCTCTCCTCGACCTCCGACACCTCGTCGATGAAGATATGACCCCATTCCGACGATAGAATCTTATCGAACTGACTCTCGTCGTTGGCCGACCCGCGTATGGAGCCGAATTTTATGTAGGCGCCGTTGTAGAACATGAGGTAGTTGTCCTTGCCGTTATACTTTGCGAACGGTGTCCCGTCCTTCATGGTTATCTCCTGCCACTTGGCGTAACCGTTGTGCTTGGCTATCGCGTTGAGCACCGCGGGGAGGGTCTGCTGGAGCATTCCGGTTTGCAGCGACGTGAAGAGGTTGCGGAGCACGAGGCAGTTGGCTTTGTGCGCCACGCACTGCACGATGAGCCAGTACAGAATGACGAAAGTCTTTCCCGAGCGCGAGGCGCCGTAAAAGAGCACTTCCTTCCACTGGCCGTCGTTGAGGCGGTTCCACATGATCCTCTGCTTGCGCGTGAGGTGTATGTTCATGTCGAGGCATCCGGCCTTTCTACTCTTGGCTATCATCATCTTCATCGAGGTGCATGCGTATGTCGATCTCCGATATGCGGTTCTCGTCCACGTCCGATCCGGAGGATTCCAGTACGGACATGGTGGCCTTTATGAGGTTCATGGACTTGGTAAGGCCGTCGATCTTCGACTTGGCGATCTCGATCTTCGCCTTCGATGCGGAGGTGCCAATGATGTATACCTGCTCGCGCATTATGTCGTAGACGCCCATCATTTTCAGTTGCTTCTCCACCTGCTCCGATATAGGCCACTCCCACTCCGCGGGCGTCGCATCAGGCGTCTGCGGCACTGCTGTCGCGGTCTTTAAAAAGTCTATTGCGGATTTCCTGTCGTCCATGGAGCTCGGTTTTTACGCCCAAATATAAGAATTTACCACGAAGGGCGTGAATTATGGAAAAAATTAATAAAAAAACCTCCGCCCCTGGAGCGGGAACGGAGGAAAAAATAAGCCAGGAAGTGAGGTGTTTATTCCCATTCAGGAATGCCACAGAAACATTCCGGGAACAAATATAGGGAATTAGTTTTTCAATTCCAAGCGGGTGCGCATATTTTTTCCCTTGCGCATAGATTCGAGCTTCACGGCGGCCGATTTGGAGGGGCGCCGATAGGGCTTGAAGCGCCGGATCATGTCGATGCCGTTCTCGGAGAACAGCTCGGAGGCCACGTAGATGATCGTTCCGTAGCGCAGTCTGAGTTTGAGTTTTCGGTCGGCCTCGCGCCGCAGGGCGCGGTACTCTTCCTGCGTCATGCCTTCCGGCCGACGAGTTATGACGGCTTCGGAGCCCGTAGCCACGGAATAGGTTCTACTTTTCATCTTCGGCGGGTTTTTTTTCGGTTTCTTTCGTTTGGACTTCGTCCAGGAACCCGAGCGGCAGGGGGATGTTCATGTCGTCGGGAACGTTGAGGATCATGCGGTACTGCGCCATAGACACGAAACGGCAGCAGTTGTCGTAACTCATGCCGTCGGAAGACAGCCACATGCCGTCCGTGTATTTCGTGAATACGGCGATGACGGCCTCGGCGTGCGAGGAGTTCCAGAATATCGCGAACTTGTTTTCGACGGGGACGAGCGAGGAATCGTCGTTTTTGAACCACTCCAGGAACTCGTCGAAGGAGTAGGTGAGGCCATAGGAGCAGAGGCGGATGGCACCGAGGTCGATGTCGTGCGCTTTCAGGAACCCCGAAATGTGCGCGGCCGTAGATCGGTCAATTCCGTGCGTCTCCAAATAACTCTTTATTTCGGCTACTGTTTTGGTACAAACGAGCTTATTCCCGTTAGTTTTTTTGAGTTTTTTAAATAATTGCATATTTAATTTTGTTTAAAAGTGAATTTGTAGTGATGTGTGTTCGTTATTTCCCCACGGCAGCATTTGCCGATGGCTGTCTGATAGAGGCCTGTTTGTCTTGCTGCCTCTGATTGGCTTCTGTAAATCGCAATAATATTTCCATCCATATCAGATTGAATAACGGGGGTTTCTGCGTATTTTTGGGCTCGTTTGCTTCTTGTTTCTAACATGCGGCGAGTTCTTGAGCCGTAGTTGGTGTTATATGATGCTGTGCACCATTCGAGATTATCAGCCCTGTTGTCAGTCTTGATTTCATTCTTGTGATTCACATACATGCCGCATTGGAATCCGGGAACAAACAGTAGAGCCACAAGTCTGTGCACGAAAAATTTTCTGTATTTCCCGTATATGAATAACGAAACTCGTTTGTAACCGTCTTTCGATAGAAATGATTTTATAATCAATCCGCGTTTATTCTTGACACGTCCTAAGTCGGACACAGAATATCCACATGAAATTACTGACCAATGCTCTGACATGCCTTGTTTTTGTTGAAGATATCGTACCTTTTTTTCAGGTCGTAATAGTAATGCCGTACCGTGTATACGGCAACATTGAATGTTTCGGCCGCCGCCGCGAACGCCTCCTGCCGCGGCCCCGAATGCGTCCTGCACCAGTTGTCTACGTAGCAGCATATCACGGCACACTGCGCCGCCGTCTCGTTCAGAAGCCCCGAATCCAGCATGAGCTTCACCCCGTTGTCGTATTTTTCGCCGAAATTCGCCGTCACGTAGACGCGAAGATAATATCCGAATATCCCGGTCATAACCTCAGAATTTAAGCTCCTGATCCGTAAAGGGTCTGTTTTCCCTCGGCTTCACCCACCCGCGAACTATATCCAGCGCCTCGACTACCTCCTTGCTCTCATCGGCCGTCATGATGGCATGAGCCGCTTCGCCCTCGCCCGTGTAGAGAGAAACGTGCATAACCCCGTCCTTCGACTTCACCTCGAACCGGAAAGTAGCCCCCTCGATGGTGATTTATTTACACCCATAATCAGGTTGTTTAAGATTGTTGTACAAATATAGTAATAATATCTTTACCGTCCAAATCCAAGACCCCCCCCCACCACCTCAATAACCAAAACCCCTCACAAAACATACCCCCCAAAATCCAAAGACCCGTACCCCCCCCCAAGCCACAAGAAACCAAGCCCGCGAATATCTCGAGTGTTAGAAAGGCTCCAGACCCCGGGCGGCTGTTGACCAAAGACCCGCACCCCTTCCCGGTGGCTGTCTCCTTCCTTCGCTCGCTCCACGTTGTTCCGCTCGCTCAGGCTGCACGCCTTCCCCCTTCGCCCGGCCTCCACTTCCCGCCCCGTCCCCTCGCTTCCCCCTTCGCTCCCACTCCTCCGCCTCCCCTCCACCCCTTCCCGCTCCCCGGCGCCCTCCCCCGGCCCGCCTCCTCTCTCCTCCTTCCTCCAGCATCCGCCCCTCCCCCTCCCCACCCAGCCAAACAGACCAAAACTATCCTCTTTCACCACACACTCAAAACACCCCCAAAATGCCCCTCCCTGCGACTATACACGTTCTTAATGTATATGAATGATAAGAATAATATATAAGGGGGGTGGTACTCCTAGCAACCACACGAGTTTTTTGTGAATGTAATCGGAACCCGTTGTGTGTGCGAGTGCGTGTGCGTGCGTGATCGTTTGGTCGGGGTGAATCGGGTTGCGGAGGTCTCAGGCTGGCAGGCTTTCGGATGGTAAAAACTTATGGTGTGTTTGTTTTTCATAAGAACAAACGATGAAGAAAGTTTGTGAAATGCTTGCATGGTATAAAATCTTATACTATCTTTGTAATAGAGAAAGGGAGGATCAGGTATCACACCCTTCGAAGTTAATGAAACAAACATTTAAAGCCATGAAAAAGAGTCAAACGAACAACTCCAACAACTGGAAGAACGAAGTAAATGAAATCCGGGCACGTCTGGAAGCCGTTAAAACGCGGTCGTGCTGGGGTCGAGGCGTGAAAGGTTTTGCGCTCAATCTGCTGAGAAGCTACATAGACATTTGCGAGTATTGCGATAACAACGGCCGACCAATTCCGGAACTCAATGAAAAAACATTATTAAACGGTACGGACGACTGGAACGCCTATTGTTATAGCGGGTGCGCGCTGATCTACGACGGGGATATAGCAAAAAACCTCTGCACTCCCTCGGAGTTAAAACGCACCGACAACGGCAACAAAGCCCCCAACGATCGGGAGGGCTGGCAGGAGGTGCAGGCCCGCGCGTATTATCAGGCATTCCGTTTGTTGAAGTCTTGTGTTAAATCCACTTGCACACAAGTTGGTACATGTAGATAAGTTCTCTTGCGAGGAATAAGCCACAAAACAACACTTTGCCCCTATTCGTTCCGCGTTGCGGAGGCGTACCGGGCGGCTGGGATAGGGGCACGAAACCACAAAAACCACAGAAAAATGAAAAGAGTGACATTGGTAGCAGTGAATGACGGGAAGACATTCCCGAATGTATCGTGCGCGTTGATCTATTTGCAAGCGCAAGTAGAAGCGTCGATAAAAGGCATTTGCCGGAAACTGTCCCGGATGGATGATCCGGGAGCGATTTCGGAGTATCTCCGCCAGAATAAGAAAATCCTTGCGTCCATGCTTGAGATAGAATTGGAGATAGACGAAGGATTGGCGTTAATGTCAGAAACCAAATAGCCCTATGAAAGAGACAAATACAATGATTAAGGCCGCGGTGCTGGTGGTACTAACGGCTTTGTGTTGCTGGATCCTGTTCCGAAGCACGCTGCGGGTAGAATCGGTACACAGGACGGAGAGCGGGTACCTCGTCGAGGTTTCAGCACTCGGCGGGATGGAAATACACTCGTGCAGTTTATAAACACAAAAAAACCAGAAGCCATGACACACGTTAATTTCACTTAATTATGAAAACAATGAACGAACTGGCAGAAAGGGCGTACGCCTTTGCCCAGGAGATGCCCCAGGACACGATAAGCGCGATACATATTTTCCGCGAGACGCAGGAGATCGGGGCGTACGTGAAGCATAGCTACGAGGCCTTGAGGGCTATCGAAGAGATCGCAGTACGCCGAGGCATCGGCGTAAGTACGGCCCTCAGGGAAGGCGTGATAACCATCCAAATACAGGAACAGGATTTGCGGATATGGATAAAAATCGAGTAAGGCAGCTACTCGCCATATGGGCGGTAGTGCTGGCAGGAATGGCCGCCTTTGCGGCGGTAGTCCTCCTGCACCTTCAGAACAACGCATTTTAACACACAGTATACGCCATGAAAAACAACAAGGATTCAAGCCCCGAAGATTTGGAGCGGTGGAGGGAATACAACCGCATCGAAGAGAGACGGCACGACGCCGAATTTGTCGAATATTTAAAAACCAAAAAACAATGAAATGGGTCGAAGCGGCCAAAGAAGGCCAGGATTATGTACTGAGCGCCGAACTGAAAGAAAAGCGCGACACTATCGAAGCGGAAGCAGCGGAGGTGCTGAAGAAATCGGGCGCCACGCCGTGCACACTCTACGGGATCGCCGACGGATCACCCGTCGTCTCGTCGGTAGAAATAGGGATCAAGGACGGGGAGGACTATATGTTGTTACATCCATGCGCGAGATGGTGGAAGGTAGCGGAATTCAAACTACTGAAGACGCTGCCCGTGTATCCCGAATGCAATGGCTATTCGGACGTCTGCAACGATGAACCCGCATGTATTACCAAGGATTCCACGGCGGAGGACGTGGAAGCCTGGCGGGCGTTCAACCAAAGACGCGCCGAAAGATATGAGCAGGTGCGGCAATTGGCAATAGCCAATTATAGGGTATACAACGAAGCGATGGCCCAAGTGTGCCCCGGGTTTAAGGGAGCGGGGCCGGGTTACACGCAGACTTCATCGGTAATTCGTTCCGGCATACATTTCACGGCTCGATATTATAAGCATGAAGGGACTACCTTCTGCATGGAGTTGAAGCACGGGACAAAGGCCACCCCGGACGGGTTCAAACTGATTTCCGCAAACTACTACGGCAAGGAGGGGCACGAACGCCTAAGAAAGGATATTGACTTCCTCGACGAGATCGACGCGGCGATAGAGGAGGGGGATATGTCGCAAGCGCATCAACTGGTAGGCGACTGGAGGAAGGAACTGGACGACTACCTCGCGTTAAACGAAAAAGAATGCGGTACTCATGATGACGGAGCGGGAGACGAAGCAGCAGTTGCAAAAACGAAGGAATGACGAGTTTGTACAAATACTCAGACGGTATGCCGATCAACACGACAGCGTAATATGCTGGCGAAACATAACTCCCTATTGCATTCGGGTTTACCAGCGCTTAAAATCATGGGGGAGTGTGTGGGAGCCGGGAGAACTGAAACCCAAACGCGCGCTGATCTATTCGGGTGCCCGCCGTCAAATACTGGACTTGTACCCCCTTGGCCTGAAATTCCATGCCCTTCGGTTCAACGGGCGCGGGATAATAAGGGGAAGATGGGAGGATAAAATTAACCAATTGCTAAATATGTGCATACAAGATGATAACACGAACGACCTATAAAACACGACAAGAGTGGTTACATGCGCGCAACGACACCCCCGTTATCGGAAGTTCCGACGTTGGGACGATTATGGGGCTTAATCCCTATATGACGCCGTACCAGTACTGGCGCGTAAAGAAAATGGAGACCTTGGAGACCGCGGCCGAAGAGGATAACGACAGTATGATCCGCGGGCGCTTCAAGGAGGACGCGATTGCCCGCATGTTCGAGCAGGTGACCGGGGAAAAGATCGTCAAACGATCCGAGCAGATCGAGGTGTACCGCAATGACAAATACCCGTCCTACATGCAGGCAGCGCCCGACAGGGAGGTTTTCGCCGCGGGCAGGAGTACCCGGTATATCCTGGAGTGCAAGGACACGAAAATGCACTTGCCGGAACTGACGCCCGAGACGGTGCCGATGCTGTGGTACACGCAGATCATGTACCAAATGGGGATCATGGAGCGCGATGCGGCGTACATAGCCGCGGAGGAGGGAGGCAAGCGGCTCGTGTATGCGCTATTCGATTTCGACCGATCCAAATTCGCCTATATCGTGGAGTACTGCCGGGATTGGTTCGAAAGGTACATTTTGGGCGACGAAATACCCCCGGTGGAGACAGGCCAGGACGTTATACTGGCATGGCCTGTGTCGGAAGCCGCCCCGCGGGAAGCAGATGCGGAGATACGGGATATTATCGCGTGGGTGCAGGCGCAGCGGTCGAAGGTAGCCGCCATGCAGGCGGAGATCACCAAGGCAGAAGAGCGGGTTAAGGCGTATTTCATGCAGTACGACACCATAACCTACGACGGGCGACCGCTGGCTACATTCAAGACTGTAACAAGCCGCAGGCTGGATTCGAAGGCATTAAAGGCGGACAATCCGGACATATACGCCAAGTATGTAAAGGAGAGTACGACGCGGCAATTATTATTCAAATAACATGAAGACGAAGCGAGAAATAACAGCACGGGAATACGAGGAGGTAGCAAGCCGCCTCACGGACGCCATCAACGGGAATACATACTTCTCCGACAGCATCTCGGGCGAAGGCTGGCGTTTCACCCCCTCCGTTATGGTGTATTGGCACACCGATACACTGGGATCGGGAGAAAAGGAGACGCGGATGGAAAAACTGGTGTGGATATGGTGGGAGTTCCACACGTTCGACGCGGAGGGTAACGAGGTACTAAACGATTTCAAAACATCAACCTTAGAGCTTTTTTTAGGAATATGACAACCATAACAGACAAGAACGAACGCGCAATGCGCGAGGGGATGGTGGCCAAGACCACAACCCCGAATTTGCAGGAGATGATCGCCCTGCTGGAGGACAAAAAAGGAGAGGTGCAGGCACGCCTGCATGCGGTGCTCGGCGACAGGGCTCCGATATTCACGCAGGCCGTCCGCAACCTGCTGGTGGCTCCCGAGAACAAAATGCTGCGAGAGTGCACGCCCAAATCCATCATGCGCTCGTGTATGGCCTGTGCAACAACGGGGCTGTCCCTCGATCCGGCATTCGGGCAGGCCGCCATCGTCCCCTTCACTGAGACTACGTACAAGAACGGGCAGCAGGTAGTCACCAAGAAGGCGGTGTTCATGCCGATGAAAAACGGGCTGGTGCAACTTGCCAACAATACCGGGATGATCCAGCGGTTGATGGCCGCTCCGGTGTATGAGGGGGACATAAAGTATCACGACCCTTTTACGGGCGATATGGAGTATAACCAGGAGCCGCACGAACGCACAAAACTGCTCGGATATGTAGCCTATCTTCGCTACATAAACGGCGGCGATCACTACCTGTACATGACGGTCGAAGAGCTGGAGGAGCACGGCAAGAAGTACAGCAAAAGCTACTACAACAAAAATGGTTTGTGGCAGAAAAACAAGCCTGCCATGTATGAAAAGACGGTCATCAAACGCATCTTGATGAAATGGGGTAGCATGGATGTAATGGCCAACTCGAAGCTTATCACAGCGCTAAAATACGACATGGCAACCCCCTCCTCGATGGATCTGTCGCAGGCAACCCCCGAGTATGTCGACGGAGTGGACGACAATATTGCGGCTGTCGAAGAGCAGGAGGCCATGGATGTGACTGACGAACCCGAAAAATAACAGAAAAAGATGGAACCGAAGCAGAAAGAGACAGTAGTTACAATAGCCGAATACGCCCGCAGGTGCGGAATCACCTATCGGGGTGTGCAGATGCGCATTGCCAGTGGGCGAGTGAAAACAGTGAAATTCGGGGGCGTGGACTTCATAGATACGACAGTCTATCCTCCTATGCCCCGGCAAGACGTAAAAACTCATGAACGATGATATGAACACGGCGCTGGAATGGCTCGTTGGCCTTGTCCTGTTCCCGCTACTGATGTTGTCGAACTTTATAGGATATGCGCTCGGCCTGCCTCCGCAGGCCGGGGGCGAATCCTCAGCCTCGGATTCGGATCCGACAGAAGCGGAAGCGCCAGAAGTAAACGAGGAATTGCAGACGGACGCGATACGAGCTCTTAACACTTTGGGCTTCCCCAAAGAAAGGGCAAAACAGGCCGTTTTAGAGGCTTTGAATGCCGATCCGGATGCAACCCTCGAAGAGATTGTAAAATGCGCCCTAAGGCGCCAAAAATAGGCAATATGAATGAATGCATATTTCATACGATTCCCGGAGTACAGGGGGGGGGTGAAGTTTAAGCCCATCGACGAGTTCCCGGGATATTGGATCGGAGAGGACGGAACGGTGGTGTCTACGCGGCGCGGAGACACCCATGTGTTGAAGGTGGATTACAATGCCGACGGGTACGTAAGGGTGCGGTTATTCAACCGTTTAGGGAGGTACAACTACTTTGTTCACCGCCTTGTAGCTGAGGCTTTTATACCAAAAAGGGAGGGGGACAAAATCGTGGATCACCTTGATACGAACGTCGAGAACAACAATGCCTCGAATCTGAGGTGGTGCCGGGACATGAAGGAGAACATGGCCAACCCGCTGAGTGTAGCCAAAAGACAGCGGGCGGCGGCAAACAGACACAGCCGCGCAGCGAAGAGGAAAGCATACATGGAGGAGATCATGAGGCAGGCAATGACGGACACTCCGTTCTGATTTTTTTTGGAGAATGGAAAAATTTGTTTATATTTGCGGTGTAGCATTACTGGCCTAATGCATATATGATATATCCTTCGAGTAGATTCCCAAGCTGGCCAGAGCTGGGGATCAAAAGAAGGATTTTTTTTGTTATATATATGCGATTAAAAGACTTGAAAAATGGATGGATGCGAACTCCGTCGGAATGGTTTTGCGGGGACATAAAGCCTGTTGTCAGGGACGCTTATGTACTCCTTCAATGGCTTATTATGAATGCCAACATAGACGATTCGGAGTGCGACGGAGTAGAGATTAAGCGAGGTCAAGTCATAACCAGCATTGCTAAAATAATGAAGGCCACGGGTCTAACCGAACGTCAAGCAAACGTCAGACTTAATGTCTTACAAACGTCGAACTTAGTGTCGAACAAAAGGTCGAACCGGTGTACCATAGTAACTATCTGTAATTTTGATTATTACGTCGGTATAAAATTAGGCAACGTCGAACCGAATGTCGAACTGAATGTCGAGCAAACGTCGAACCGAATGTCGAACCATCATATAAAAGATAATAAAGATATAAGACCAGGAGAATATAATACCCCCCTTACCCCCCAAGGGGAAGGAGATAGCCTCAGCGATTTTGAAATTTTGGATGACGGGTATTCGACCACGAAGGGAAGAAAAGAAAAAGTTCCGCGAAAAAGAAAAGAACTCGACACGTCTTTCGTGGCTCCTGAATTCAAATCAGCAGTTGACGAGTGGATCGCCTACAAATCCGAACTCGGGAAGCCATACAAGGCGCGAGGCTTTAAAGCGTTCTACAACCAACTTGTCAATCTGAGCGGCGGAGACCCGGACAAAGCCCGGAAGATCATCGAACAGTCGATGGCAAACAACTGGCAAGGGATATTCACCATAAACGAAACCAAAAATGGAAAAAGCAACCGAACTAATCAAATCATGCCTCCAGACCCCGAGGAAGTATCAAGGGCAATCTACGAGGGAATCGCTCGCGCTCGAACTCCGCAGGAGTGGGAGTTATGAAATTTCGGCATTCGAGGGCGAATCAGCATCGGATATGCAAGTGGCGCGAGCTGTACACAAGATTTCAGTGGCGTTCCCGCAGATGTCGAAAGACTTTCTTAATCTGCTCACGGAGCGCATCATCAAGTCCGGCATGTCGTCTAAGCGGCTCGAATATGCCGCAAACCGCGTCATAGACACGTTCACCTACCGGCAGCTAACTATCGCCGATGTACTTAGCTTGGATGTGAAGTGCAAGATTCTAACATACTCCGAGATGTGCCACGAAGCCCACAAAAGGGGATGTTCAACCGATGAATACGCCCCTATTAGGATCGAGGGAGCAGATAAGCCTGGCTGGATTCTAAAAGTGGATAAAGCACAATACGGCTTACCTGATAAAATCTAATGCCGAATTCGAGATCATGGAGCAAACAAAAAAAATCACAAAAATGAAACAGGAGACAAAAGCAACCATCGCCTATTTGGCAGCAATCATTTTCGTTATCATCTGCATCGCATTGATGGCTGTGACCCCCGCGTATGGCCAAAATCAAACGGTGATAAAGGATTCCAAGGGGGAAGTGGTATACGTCAAAATCAAGACGGCCAGCGGGTACATTGTCAAGGACAAAAACGGCGTTCTGCTTTACACCGTGGTAGAGAACGACACGGAAAAGAGAGTTTACGACGCCTCCGGACGTCTAATTTCGGTAGAGAAAAAAGCGAAAAAAAAATGAAGACTATGAAAGACCAAGTAACGAGCATCGAGCAGTCGAAGCGGCTGATCGATCTGGGAGTGCCCGCGGAGAAGGCGAGCATGGTATGGGAATGGGGATGGGTTTGTGGTACAGTGGACGAAGAAAACTATGAGCTCAAAATTTGGCAGGAGTGTAAGCTGGATAAGATTCTGGCCTATCAAGAATTTCCCGAATCTTTTATCCCCGCCTTTACTGTCGCCGACCTGCTGGCGGTGTTGCCGAAAGTCATGGAGGATGATGAGGGTGTTCCGTTCTACCTTAACATCCAATACAACCGCAAAGAATATTCAGAGATCAAATATAAGGGCGTATATGGCATCCTATGGAGTTGCTTCGGGGCGTCGCTCTTGAATAATCTTGTCGAAGCAGTTGATGGAGTGGTAACTAACGGATATGAATTAACCCTATGAAACTGCCTATCGAGGTTCACAACAAATTGATCCCGTTCAAGGGATTCAGTTGGGTAACATGGCTTGCATTCGCATTCACCCGCAAGCCGAAAGACCGACATTTGGACGAGACTACGCGCCGCCATGAAGGAATCCACTGCGCCCAGCAGATCGAACTGGCCGTGCTGTCCGCGGCAATCCTCCTGCCCGTCGCCATCAGCTACTCGTTCGCGTGGTGGGGCTGGGTGCTTACGGTGGTCGGCATTCTCTTCGCCGGATGGATTTGCTACGGCATATCGTGGCTGGTCGAGGTGATTATCCCTCCCTATCCGGGCGCGTACTACTACACCTGCTTCGAGACCGAGGCGTACAACCACGAGGATGATCCGGACTACTTGAAGCGGCGCATACCGTTCTGGGGCTGGATCTCCTGTATACCAAATCGGAAAGTAAAACACAAAAGATAACCAACCATGAAAACACTTTATCTCTGGGTTTCAGACAAAGGCTGGACACCCTTTCAGTACAATGAACTTTCTGAATTATCCTCCGAATTTGAGGCGCGCAATATCAAACTGGGCTACGGGTGCGAACTGGGCGACGGGTGCGAACTGGGCTACGGGTGCGAACTGGGCGACAGGTGCGAACTGGGCGACAGGTGCGATGTTCCGAAATCGCTATTTATCAGCGCATCTCGCCATGCAGTATCCTATTGGGGTGAGGATGTTATTCAAATAGGCTGCAAACGCTACACCATTTCCGAGTGGCAGAAGCATTTCCGAAAAATTGGCGAGGCCGAAGGCTATAGTCCCGAGCAGATGGAGGAATACAAAGGGTATATAGACCTGATCGCTGCAATGCACAAGACGTGGGCGTTACACTAAAACATCCTAACCATGAAAAGCGAAAAAGCAAGGGAATTTATCGACGGGTGCATAAACAACCTTACAGTTGATATGCCTGACCACGTTGAAAGGCGGTTGAGATTGGCAATGACCCACACAGCCGAGCTTGCCGAGCAGGAAGCCGAGGAGCGGATGCGGGCGAAAGCGATTGAGGCGTATTGCCAAGATTGCGGTTGTAGGGTAGAAAATGAATGTGGGATAGATTCGGATAGTTGTATAGCATTCCGAACTTTCATCCAAAAACTGAGCGAGAAATGAAAACGACTGAGGAAAGAGCAAAAGAATACGCGCATCAATACCGACGAGATGTACATGACTTAAAAGGTGAACGAGCCGATGCGGCCTTTGCGGCATATTGTCAGGGTGCCGAGGATAAGCATAAAGAGCTTACCCGCTGGCACGACCCGAAAGAGGAATTGCCGGATGGCAATCGAGATGTTTTAATTAAAACAACGTTATGCACAAAATACCGCATAGCCTTCTACAAGGCAAATGAGACGCGGAATTATCATTGGCACGAGAACAATGGAGCTATTGACGATGATATGGTTATCGGCTGGCGGGAAATTCACGAATAAGACAGAGCTATGAAAACAGAGAAAACAGCGGCCGAAAGGCGCGAGGAATTGGCGACCCTCTTGTTTTGCCAAAGTTATCTATACTATCACGATATGCTGTCCTCGGCCGAATCTAAGAGGGTATGTAAAAGGATATCGGCCTTTCAGGATAAGCACCGAGTGATCTTTTCGACCTTCTCCACCGCCTGCATTTCGACCACCGCGGTCTGATCGACGCCGGGCTGGCCGTAAGCGTTCACGATTTACCCACAAACCCGTATGAGTGATGAAAACCAACAGACCGATAAACGACTGTTATTGCTATAACTGCCGGAAATACGAGCAGTGCCGGGACGAAGGAATGTTTGACGAGGGACGGGACATCATTGACTTCTGCGTGGACTATGAGGATGTGAGCTATCCCGATGATGACAACGACGAAAATGATTGAGCCATGAAAACCAAACTACTGCGCCGACTGAGGCGGGAGGGGCGTTGTCAGATAAATATCTATTCAGTTCGTAAGGATATGGATGGGACGGTTGTTGGCATGAGCTATGGGTATAGTTCGGATGAATATGCGCATCTATGGCATTTTGCAATGTCCCCCGATGATCTTAAAGAAGAGGCTGCGAGGATATACATGAATCTCCGCAGGGAGTTGCCGTTGGGTATATATAGAACGAGGAATGAGCGATACATTGCACGGTACTCTATTGCGGGCAAAATTATCAATTTAGGGACATATAAGACTATTGAGGAGGCTCAATTAGCTTATAAACATTACGAAAATGAAAAAAATAAACTTTAACGACCGCTATGGACTGACGGATGCGGTCATTGACTATATAAAAAACAATACGCGCCGCATCGAGGGAGGTGAACAATTTCAACGGGCTGCGACCTCGGCCGAAGACTTCACCTATGAGGAAGCCACTGGCTGTATCGTAATGTGCTGTCAAGGAATTGAAATTTTTCGCCATAAATGCCGCTACAAGGTCGGCGAGGTCGTGGCCGTGGCGCAAAGTTATTACCATGCGTTTTCGCCAAGATGTGACATTCCTGTATATGGCGCGGATAGAACACCTGGCTGGCGAAACAAACTGTTTGTGCGAGCCGATTTGATGCCCCACCAAATCCGCATCACCGGAATCAAGTGCGAGCAGTTGCAGAGCATTTCGCACGATGACTGTTTTCGCGAGGGCATTATCGAATCGTGGTACGAATCCACAGATACCACCACGTATGGGTTTGTCGACGAGAAAAAGGGAACAGCCGTTGAATTTGACACTCCCCGCAAGGCCTTCGCCGCACTAATCGACAAGGTATCCGGCCGTGGAACGTGGGATCGGAACCCGTGGGTGGTGGTTTACGAATTTGAATTGGTGAAATAGTATGAAATTTACAACCCCATGCTTTGTCCGTGTCGAGGATGCGGAAAAGCGAAAGGAGCTGACCGAATGGCTGAAGGGAATCGGGTATTACGTATGCTCCTGCTGCCTATTTGACGGCTGTAACACCCTGCATTGCAGAGGGATTGATCGGCTTAAAATCGCTTACGAGGTGCACGGGATCTGCGACTACGACGAGGAAACCCGATATTCCATCGACCAGTTCAAGGCTGAAAATGTTGCCAAAGGATACCCTGCCATAGACTGCGGCGAGAATATCGAGCTGTTTAAGGCACTGGCGGCGATGAACGACGAGAACGACCGCGAGCAGTGGTTTATCGCGGAGGAAGCGAAGGCATGGGTAAACCAAGGGCTGTATGCACCCATTGGGAGCTTCGAAAAATGCTTGCTGGAGCATCGGGTCGGTATCCCCGCCCGTAAGGCCACGGTTGAGGAGATTATCGAACATTTCAAAAAGAGGGAGAAATGATACGAGCAAGATTCTATATCAAATTCAAAGATTGCGGTAACGATTATCGGCCAGTTAAATGGCCGATCAAGTATCCGTATTGGTGTACGGGCGAAAGCGTCGACGCTTTCGTTATTGTCGCCTATGCCGAAAATGTCGAGCAAATAAAGGGGCTATGGCCGGAGGCTTATATGATCGAATGCGAGGAAGTGAATGAAATAACCTTCACTACAAGATTCCCAAAACCGAAGTGGTACAATTCGAGTTCGAATTGTTGAAATATCGAGATTCTCGCAAAATCAAGATAAAATGCAGAAAAATGAGAACCTTCCAGTATTCGAAGCCGTAGCAGCCGATGCCGTATCATACGCTGATGCCGTCCTTGAAGATCTGGACAAGAAAAAATAGAGCGGATCGGGATTGTATGATAAAATAATTTACTATATTTACTGCATGGAAATTATTTTGTCGAAAATAGGGATGCTGCTCGAACGCCACTTTGGCGTATCGCTGGAGGAGATACAGGCACCCTGTCGGCGCCAAAGGGTTACGGATGCCCGAACGGTATTCATCCATATCATGTACTCCCACAAGCTCATGAACGGGGTGAAGCTGTCCAACTACCTGAACTGCACGAGCCGGAATTCATACTACCATATCCGCAAGTTTGAGGATATGAAGGAGATAAAGGCGTACAGCAAAATAATATCGAAGTTTGAACACGAGGCGAAATTGGAGATTGAATCATGGCGGGAATCTTATATGCCGAAATAGACCTGAAAAAGATACCTGTTGACGTGGTAGAAGAGTTTGTTCGCAATAACGGAGAGTTGGGAGCCAAGGTTAAACTTTGCATCGCGCCGCTCAAAAAAATAGACAAATTCGGGCACACGCATACCGTATATCTTTACCAGCCCAAACCGGAAGTAGGGGAGCGAGGCAAACCTACCTTTATAGGAAATGGGAGAATGCTGCGACCGTCGTACAGATGGCAGGATGATGCCAAGCAAAACCCCGAACCCGATAATGAACCATAAAGCCATGAAACACTTGGTGTATCTGCGTTCCGGCAAAGTGGCCGAGGTCGACGCCCTCCGTTTCCAGTGTGTTGACCATAAGAACCAAATATACAAATTTTACGACAAGGTGGATGAGTATGCGCTAAACGAACAGGTCGTTTTCATCGCAAACAATCCGGACGCCATAAAACCCATAATACACAAACAGAAAGATGAAAAATCAGACTTCTATTCTGAATGAGCTGTTGGCCACCCTCGAAGTAGCCTACTCGAACGCCAAAGGGCGTCATTGGATGGTATACGGCACGCCCTTCCGATCCCTGCACCTGCTGCTGGACGATACTGCGGCCACGCTCCGGAAAGGCGCCGACAAGATGGCCGAGACCATCCGCGTGCTGGATGGCATTCCGCTGCATACGATGACGCAGTTCGTGGATTCGTCTCAGATCGAGGAGGCGCTTACGATCCCCGATGCTCTGACCATCGCGCGCGAAATGCGGGACGACCTAAACGAAATCGTCGCAATGGTGCATGGAGGGGTTGATGCAAAAGTGTTCGACCCTACCACCGAGAACGACGTGCTGAATATCACGAGCGAGATTCGGCACTGGATTCTGTTTTTCGACGGAATCATATCCAACTGGACGCCCGCTATACCGAGAATACCTGAATTTTAACTTTATATAAAATGGACAACAAACTGAAAATCGGGTTGATAGCTGCTGCGGTAGCCGTGGTAGCCATCATTGTGTTCAACTTCCTGCCGGGCAGCATTCGAAGCGCCGGAACCATCGGATTCCTCGCGGGGGTAGTATCGGGATGGTTTTTACGCTCGTGGTACGGCACCATCGTCGACAAAGAGATCGACGCATAGGAGATGAACAGGCTAACGTCGGCCATAATCGGGGCAATCATAGCTATGATCGCACTTTATAGCCTGCGGTCATGGCTTTGCTTCACCCCATCGAAACCGGAGATCGAATTCCGCATCGACACGGTGGTCGTAAGGGAATACATAAGAGACACCGTATTTCAAACGGAAGTACACCAAATTTCGAAGATCGACACTGTATTAGTACATCTGCCCGGCGACACGGTTAAAGTGGCTGTAACGCTTCCTTTCGAGCTAAAGACATTCCAGACCGAAAATTATCGGGCCACGGTGTCCGGGTACAAACCTATGCTCGAAAGTATAGACTTGTTCGTGCCAACCAAGATCATAACGCAGACCCACCACACCACGACGATCATGCCGCCCACATGGGAAGGGGGAATAGTAGTGGCCGCGCAGGTTGCCCCCGGATGGAACAATCAGTTTATGGGCGCGCGCGTGCGATACAACAAGGGGCGGTTCAGCGTCGAGGGAACCGTCGGGTACAACCCCTTCGATGACGCCCCGTACGGAGAGGTGCGCGGAGGGTTTAATATTTGGAGGAAATGAAGCTGAGGGCGTCGAAAAAGCTGACAAAACCGAAGAACGAAAGATTCGAAGATCGGCCGAAGGTAACATGCAAGTCCTGCAAACACCTGTCAGCCCAGGAGAATATGCACCATATCTGCCCCAAGACGGGCATGATGACGCATGTCAAACAAAAAAAAGTATGCATATACCATGAGCCAATGTTTAATTAGCAACATTCCACGGTTAGAGGGAGAGGAATGGAGGGAATACAAGGATTTCCCCAGGTATTATGTGTCCACCAAGGGGCGCGTTTTCAGCACCTATAAACACAGATTGCTACGCCCTACAATAAACGGGGCTGGTTATTTCATGGTTGAATTGGTAGACAGAGATAGGCGAAAGTTAAAAAATGTACACAGATTGGTTGCAGAGACATTTATACCAAGAGTAGATGGATGCGATTTCGTAGATCACATCGACACTGTAAAAACAAATAACGACATATCCAATTTACATTGGGTTAATGCCTCGGGGAATATGAACAACCCCATAACCAGAAAGGTACTCGCCAAAAATAAGTTTTGGATCAATTCTCCCGGGCATGCTTGGGGAGGCAAACATATTCGAGCCAGAAAAATAAAAAAATTGGCCATGGACGGGATATTAATACAAGTTTTCGAGTGCATGGCCGAGGCCGCAAATACTGTAAACGGATGCGTTTCTAACCTGCGAAATGCCTGCATCGGGAAATATTCACAAGCATATGGATACAAGTGGGAGTATGTGGATTAAGGTAGACACCAAGCCGCTTACAGCAAATAGGCTGTGGATGGGGCGCAAGTGGCCGACGCCGCAGTATAAGGCTTATAGGGAGGAGCTGTTGTTGAAGATGCCTTCAATAGACAATTTCCCGAAACCGCCCTTTTGTATTCATTACATATTCGGGTTATCCAATATAAATCAAGATTTAGACAATTGCCTAAAGGGTGTTAACGATGCTTTACAGGAGAGGTATTTGTTCAACGACAGGGATATATACAAGGCCGTAATGGAAAAGCGAAAGGTGCCCAAGGGGTGCGAATTTATATCATTCAATATCAAATCATTAGCAGACACAGAATGGAAACAACAAAACGAGTAGTATTCTCCTCGTCGCTCTTGAAAGAGTGCAAGGATATGGTAGCTTCATCGGTCATCGACCTGCTCGAATCCATAGCCGAGAAGAGCGACAACCCGAAGGTGACCATCACCTCCACGTGGCGCAACCCTTATCGGCAGGCGATGGCCATGTACAACAACCTGGTCGCCGGAAAGCGCATCCGCTACCGGGAACCCGGCAGAAAGGTGACCGCACTGTTCGACGACTGCCAGGATCAGGGCATGGACAAAGAGGAGACCATCGACGAGATGTCCAAACTTATCAGTCGGCTTAGCGAAAAGGGCGAACGGGTGTCCAAGCACTGCGTGAGCGCCGAGGAGTATCGCAAGGTGAATGTGCTGGACGTGAGTATGACTATGGAGAAACCCGTGGAGTTCTTGGTCGCAGCACTCGACGAGCCGCGCGTCATCAAAGTGATTTCGCCCGTATCTATTCCCGGCAAAAACCCCAAGTTTTCGTATGACCTGAGCGAGCCTGCGTTCCACCTTGAAATAAAAGCATAGTCATGAACAGTGCGTGCGTACTCTTCTTCGCGGCCGGGATTATTATGCTGGTGTTCGGGATCGCCGGGCGAGGAATAGACCCGCCAAACAAAAACAGGCGCCGATAGGGTGCCTGTTCTTTTATGCCTACTCAACGCTGCCCCCGGGGGAGCCTCCTGTGTTGAGTTTATCCCTCGTCACTGCGCCGTCCGCAATTTTATCCGTGGTTACTGCAAGGGGAGCCAGCGCAGCCGTGCCGACTTCCGCTGTTCCGATCTTCGACGCCGTAATGGCACCGTCCAATATCTGCCCGTTGCCAACGCTATTTGCGGCTATCTTATTGACATTGATAGCTCCGTCGACGATTTTATCCGAATTTACGCTATCGTCGGCGATCTTGTCGACCGTAACGGCCGCATTGGCGATTTTATCACCGGTGACAGCCCCGTCAGCGATGGCTGCGGCGCCTACGCATCCATCCGCAAGCTTCGACGCCACGATTGTATTTTTTTGAATGATGTCGCCGGATACAGCGCCCAAGGCCAATTCTTTGCCGGTTATGGTTTTAGCTTTGATCTTAGCCGCAACCACGGCACCGTCGGCCAGCTTGGCTGTGGTGATCGACCCGTCGGGAATTTCAGGAGACCCCCCCCC
>OGLV01000099.1_pt1 | contig 37556 bp, 59 predicted proteins | sample 1572851 | NCBI WGS metagenome assembly OGLV01 (sample SAMEA2582005, study PRJEB24529) | metagenome | biome: Human gut stool | place: China | collected 2011
ATACCCTACTCTCTGTCTCCAATTAGTTTGCGTTTATGAAAATTCTCATCGAATAGCTTTTCAGCCTCAGAGATACTATCAGCCTCTATAAACACTGTATCTTCAAACCCAAGCTTACCAATGTAGCTTATGAGGTAAAGTTTAATTTCTACAAGTTTCATATTCCTTCTTTATATTTCTTACATAAATAGAGTAAGGCAAGGGCATATACCTTATTGTAATTACCCTTGCTTGCCTCTTCCATTATTCTATCCTCAAGATTCATGTACTAAGCATTGCTACTATTCCATTCTGACATCTGTTAGCTTCCTCCCATGCTGACTCCAAGTCCTCAAATACCAATACATCACATGTATCAGGGTCTCTTACAAGTTCAATGCTTCCATTAAAATCCTCTATCACTACTGCTCTCATATTTGCTTAAGTTTAGTGCGGTCTTTACAATCTTCACACCAGCAATCATTACTCTCAAGAGTGTCCGTGACCTGCCCAGTATTAGGGTTTATCCATGCTTGCACTTGGATATTAGTGCCACCACATTCACTGCAACAATACTTTGACATACTCAATTATCTACTATACCTTTTCTCATATTACTCTTCTATCACCTCAAAATCATCAACACACCAACCTTTAAGGTCATTGTATTGGTCATTATCAAATTCTCCCTTTACATATTTGTAGGCATCTTGTGGAAGTGTAATTTGCTCTTCTACTGCCCTTTTAAGGTCACAGTTTGAGTAATCTATATCCTCAAAATACTCACCATCTTCATCCTTTCCAGAATCAGTAATCTCATAGTCAGATACCTTAATCTTTACAGTTTTACTAAGGGTGACACTTACTGTGACCTCAATTTCCCTTTCAGGGTTATCAGCCTGATTCCAGGGTGCATCTTTAGTATCTGCACCCATAGGATAATTATAATTGTCCATTATTTTTTTTTTCTCCTTTTAATGTCTGTTATCAAGTTATTCTCTTTAATCAGTCTTCGAGCAATTACACATTCAAGATTCTTAGGCATGCTGATATGCCTTCCCTTATCATTCACATAGATAGCATGGTCTCCATTATGTCTATCATAATAGAAACCATTGAACTCTACTATCTTTATGAACTCTCTTGATGTATATTGTCTCATACTACACTTTCAGAATGTCCTTATACTTCTCATAAGTTTTCCTTATAACCTCTTCCCCTATAGGATTGGGTCTCTTGGAGTCTCTCTCTATACAGTCTTGAAGAGGTATAAAGAAGTCTTTGAACTCAAGGTCATATTTTGGTCTAACCACAGCAGGTACTATTCCCTTAGGATTGTTCCAATCATCAAGCACTCTATTATAGTACTCTAATTCCTTGGGATTGAGATTCATATTGTCAATAACAATATCAAAACCATAGGACATAGAACTCCATAGGAAAGTACTCTTCAAATCCTTTACCAAGCCTTCTCTACTGGGAACCCAATACTTACCTAACATATTTCTGATGTCATCATTATTGAACCTTACTCTATGTTCAGGGTCTTCAAGTACCCATTGCTTAGCCCATGTAGTCTTACCACTACCTTGAATACCTCGGCACAAAATTATCTTTGGCATATTTACTTACTTTTGCTGACTACAGAGTTCAAAACTAACAAAGCATCTCTAAGGGTTTTCTTTTGAGCAGGGGTACAGCTACTCAATTCACCATACTCCTGTTCAAAAAGAAATGTCCTTAGATGGTTAGATAGTTTCAGAGTCTCTTTAGCCTTTGTTTTAACACTAACTTTAATCCCACTCATCTTTCTACCCTCCTATGATGGACTTAGAAAGGCTCAATGTACTCTGCATCAGGAAATGCAGCATAGACATCATCCCAAGCTGCATCCCTCTCATGCTCTACATCCTCATCATACCTATTGCTGTAGGTTTTTCTATGTCCATCTTTGAAATGAATTATAAATGTCATACTTCACCACCTAATTGCTTTATCCTGTCTTTGATGTACCATATAGCCTTCTTCAAATCTTCAATCTCCTTCTGATTATCTGTAAGGCTTGCATCTTTCTTGAGACCAGCCCTCCAAAGATACTTAATGGCATTACCAATAGAAAAAGGATAGTGCCTTGTAATCTCAATACATTCAATACCACTTGGGTGAGAGGTATAATGTTCAGGATGATTCACATTGTCTATCTTTTGTTCCATTTTCCCAATCTATGAGTTTAACAAACTTGTCAAAGAAGTCCTTCCTATCTCTGACATACAAATGCTTAGTATTGTAATCCTGATAGATTAGTGCATCAAACCACTCACCAGTTGCAGGACATTTCATCCTGCATCTGAAAAGTGGCAAGTAATGATGACCATTCTTAGGATATACATACATCTTACTCCTTATCTCTTCCCATCTTAGTTTTACTGCATACCATGCACCTATGGTACATAATACAAGTACTACTATAGGAATAACTATTCTCCAAGTCTCCACTTTTTCAGATTTTCCACTAACAGCTCCAACTCTTTAAGAGTTGCATTGTTTTTAATTCTATTTGCCTTGTCACTGATGACCCAAATATTGCCCCTTACATATCCTAATGATGGAATGATTCTGTCTATAGAAGGTGAATCATCAAATTTTCTTCCACCTTCACCAAGATGTTTGATGAGTTTAATACCAAGCAAAGGACAATACTCAGGTATTTCAATATCAGTATAATCAATATTGAAAGTTATACCTTGCTTTACTGCTCTCTGTTTAGCACTTCTTATGAGATATTTCTTATAAGAATCTTCATTGGATAATATCCTATTCAAGTTTACTTGTTTTTCCCTTTCCACAAAACCTTCAATATTCTTTCTCCTTTCGATTCTTCTAAGTCTTCTTCTCTCCCTCAACTCTGGAGTATTATGTAATTCTTTATCACATTCTTTACAAATACTCCTTCTTCCATACATACCTGTGCCTTTAGAATATGCTTCCAAAGGCAACTCTCTATTACATTTAGGGCAAATTTTCATTTGATTTGGTCCTGCTATTTGTCTTATCCTCATATATCTAAAATTTTGTGCAAAGATACAAAGAATAATTCAAATATGCAAGACCAAAAACAAAATATTTAGGGTTCAATGCACCCAACAGGCTGCAATTTCTGGCACAGCTTTGATAGTTACTTTCTTACAGAAGATTGCTGCTGCATACTCCATACATTCACTTAACTTCTTAGCTTCCTGCTCTGCAATTTCCTCAGGTGGCTCTATCAGATATTCATCATGTACATCATTAGGAATGAGGACTTTGAATATAAGACCATCATTAACTAAATGATTAAAGTACCTGATACCTGCTATCTTAGTCATTGCAGCAGCAGTGCCTTGAGAAGGGTAGTTACATGATTGATTATCAGAAGCACTCTTTCTCTTCCATAAGTGTTTCATCACTGACACATATACAGTTTCCCTGTTAATATCAATGAATCTTTCTTCTACCTTACCTGCCTTTTTAACCTTATATGAATACCTAACAGCTATCTCTTCAATAGGAACACCTTGGGCAAACTTCTTTGCAATTTCTTGCATGACAGATGGTGGAATCTCAGATATTACTCTGCCACTATCTCTTGCAGCTTTGTATATATCCCAGAAATCTTCCATACCATTCTTTCTCCTCTCAATACCTTTCAGTATAGGATAGTCATAAATATATGCCCTTAGTCCAGTTATCTTTGAGATTAGGATATAACCTCTATTCCACATATCTCTCTTTTGTACCTTGAAATAGCTTGCTATACCATTAAATCTCTTGAAATAGTTGTTATAAATCTCAGTTGCAAAGTCCACAGGAATATTACAATTAGTTGCCATTGTAGGAGCCTGACCATTATAATTGAAACAGAACCTTGCCTTCTTAGCCAAATCCCTAAGGTCTTTTCTTACCTTCTTGACATCCTTCTCTGCAACCCCATCAAGGTCTTTAGGGAAACACATCTTGGCTACAAAGGAGTGTCCATCTCTTTGGTTAGGGTCATTATAGAATGCAATCCACTCCCTATCATTAGATAATTCAGTGAACACATGACCCTCTTGGTCTCCATAATCACAATCTACTAACAAATGACCTTTTTCAGGTACAAATGCTGCCCTTGTTTCTTCTGTGGCTGGAAGCTGTTGAACATTAACACTCTTATCATTTGCTTGTGTAGAAGTATCTTTGTTTTCATCTTCCTCCTCTGCAATATCATCATCTTTAGTCTTACCTCCTTTACCCTTTCCTCCTGAGCCACAACTCAGTCTACCAGTATCCATCATTTGATTGAATGTTGGATGGATTCTCTGTGTAACAGGATTAATGGCATCAAGGAAGTTCTGACCAAAAGATGTTACCACCTTGAAAGCTGCTGAATATTCCAAGTATAAAGGAACAATACTACTCTTATTTGCCTGCAACTCTATAAACTTAGATTCTACAGACTTCTTCATCTTGCCTGTTTTCTTGTCTTTAACTAATAGGTCAAATCCAAGTTCTTCAAACAATCTGATTACCTGCTTGGAACTATTCCAGTTAATAATACATTGAGGTCCAGTATCAAACTCAGAAAATAATGAAGATTGTGGTATTACCACATATACATTATCTGCAAGCTTGGCTGGCTTGCCTTTCTTATGGGTATCATAGTTCCTTGCAATAAGAGAAGGGTCATTCTTCTTCATTACATAATCTACTACCCAATCATTAAGTTTCTGCTCAGCAATCCTTAACCTCTCTGCATCCTTGACCATCTTAGCTTTCCACTTAACAGGGTCAAGTTTAATACCACAAAACTCAATATATGCAAGGACTCTTACAAACTCATTCTCTATACTCAGAGCAACTTCTTGACCTCTTGCTTTGATAATAACAAGTTGTTTGTCCATAATGTCCTCAAGATGCACCACATCATTTGCAGCATAAACTATGACTTCTTCTGTCATTCCAGCATGTATCTGCCCTCTTACAGTCTTGTCAAGATAGACATTCAAATATCTATCACAACAAGCCTGTAAGGACAAAGATACAATGCCAGGAGGAAATCCAAGAAATAGAATCTTTTCAGCTAAATAAGTATCATAGACATTTCTGACTACAATATGTTCCTTATACAGCCATCTTAAATCAAACTTTGCATTATGAATGATGAATAATCTGTCACTTTCAAGATAATCCTTATACTGTTTGACATCAATAGTCATACAGTCTATCACAACTTGATTTTCCTTATTGCCAAGCTGAAGAGTAAGCAATTTACCTTGCCATATCTCTGTACCTGTAGTTTCAGTATCTAAACCTGCCACTCGAAGAGGCTCTAATACTTTAAGAGACTCTTCTACAGAAATACATTTATACTTGGCATCAGGAAACTCAAATAATTCTCTCTGACCAGTAACAAAATATATCATTATTCAAATGTTATAGTATATCCATAACCCTCAACAAAGTCTATAGATTTGACAACTGCCTTGGCTTCTTCAAGCTCATAACCTACCACAATCATTGGACCTCCTGATGGGTCAATGAACTTATTTCCCCCTTGAACTTCACCTACTCTTAATGTAGGTATATCAGTTTTAAGTACATAAGTTCTTGATTCAGAGCCATCAGGTTTAGGCATTTTCTTGAGATAGTTTACAGCTTCATATCTGGACCTAAGTTTTATAATATCTTCCATTATTTCTTAGAATAAGCAATAAGACTTTCAAAGTCAAAGACATACTTATATTTTTGGAAGAACAGACTGCCAAGGATGCCATGAATCTGTACACCAGACTCTTCCTTAACAATAGCAAAGGCATCATCCAAGTTATGAATACAGAAATCACCTACAAATTCTTGCCCCTTGTAAGTAATTGTCATTTCACAGAACTCAGTATTTACCTTATTGCCTTCAATTCCTGTTACATCCATGTCTTTTGCCTCTATCTTCTTATGGTCAAGAAGAGGAAGAACAGAGCTGTTGATTTGAGAGATGTTACTTCCAGTGTCCAACAGGAAATTCAATTTCTTATCTCCATTAAGAAATGTTACCACAGGTAACTCTACCAAATCCATAGCCTCTTTGAAAGACATATTTACCCTTTTGCTCTGCTTGCAATAATCCTCTACACCATTAATGATAATAGATAGAATGATTACTGCAAGCATAATACCAATTATTTCTAATACCATGCTTCATGCTTTTTTTTAGTTACTACTTGACTCCAGAAGTACCAAATCCTCCTCTGTTATCATCACTCAAGTCATCTACTTCCACAAGCTCTACTCCAGAGCTAAACAGCCATTTCAGCTTCTGCCACATAGTAGCTTTCTGACTAAGCTGTATTCTGAATTGACAAATCCTGTCTCCTTTCTTTATGGAAGTATTCTCCATAGGAGAGGCTACATAGTGCCATTGGTCATCATTGCCATTGTAGCTATTATCTACAATACCTTTGCCATTTGGGATAAAGATTTTCAACTTCTTAGGACCACTACTTCTCGAAGCAATAATAGCCTCAAAGCCTTTAGGCAGTTCCATTGCCACTCCAAGAGGAATATAGACTACAGGAATAGCTACATCCCTATACTTCTCATTGTTCTCTTGGTACTGTACTCCTGCCTGAGCAGCCCTAATCTCCATGTCCTGAGCAGCCCTAAGGTCAATCCAGTCTCCATTCTCATTTATTTGGGGCATACACCCCTCTGTTAATACCTTTACTTTAATTTTCAGTTTCATGTTTCCAAAATTTATAAGTTTCATCTTCAAGTTCATATCCAACCAAGCCAAATACTACCTTTCTGTGTACCTTATAGAACCTTTGATTGGTAGTCCTACTATTAAGAGGACCAAATTCCTCTCTATATGGACCAAGTTTTATGTAATCAAAGTTCTCTAAGTTTATGTCCTTGCTCAGTTCCTGCCTACCACTATACCAAACTGTTTTAAGGTTAGGGTATTTTTTCTTTATTGCCCAAGCTAAGTTATTCACTCTTTTTGGGTCAGAATCTCCTCCCATAAAGGCTACACATGATATACCTTTATTACTTTCTATAAGGTTAAATAATGGACCTATAGTTAGCAGCTTACCAATATCCTGTGCCAAGTAAGAGCTATGACAGCCCTTACATTGACATGGACAATTGGATATGTTGATAGCAAGAGTCACTTCATCTGGCACTTCAGCAAAGACTACTTTTGCATCCACATACTTTAGCATATCTCACTCCTTCCATCACTATAGGTTCTATGACTTGCTTCAATCTGCCTGTCTTTGCCAAATGATTTGATAGGTCTAAGATACCCAATCACCCTTGTGTATTGAGTAATGTTCTTACTATGACACTTTGGACACTCAGTGATAGGATGCTTAGTAATGTAACCACAATCATCACACTTACTATTAGGAATATTAAATGTGAAATAGTTGGTTCCATTAGCTATTGCAAAATCTATCAGTTTGAGATACTGCTCCTTACTCAGGTGGTCTTCAAGATTAATATGGGCTGCACTACCTCCATCAGTATACTGATAAGTCTGCCTTCCATGAAGTATAAACTTGTCAAGTACTGAGGTATCATCATGTGCATCATAGAAGTATGAGTTATATAGATTCTCATCTTCAGGAACCCAATACCCATCTTCCTTATCCCAATTATAATTCTTTCCTCCTAATCCTTCAGCAGGAACTACCTCAGAATTGAATAAGAATGGTCTATTAGCATCATGGATAGAATGTATCTTATTCTGCTCTTTAATAGTACCAAGAACCAATTGCAGGAACTCAATATATTCCTTATTGTTACCAACAGCCATACCTAAGAACCTTGCAGCCTCATTCAAGCCATTAATACCAATAGTGCTGTACAACTTACTGATATGGATATATCCACCATTTGAAGCAGCAAACATACCCTTATCTTCAAGTTCATAGAGCATAGTCTTGAATGCAATATGGTACTTATATACCCTCTTGAGTATTTCAGTAAGGTAATCAGCAAATCTGTCATAGAAATCCCTCTCATAAATTGGAGAGTCAATATAATTACCTTTCCTCATTCTCCAATAATCCTGCACAATCCTATTGATATTCAAGGTAATAACATTACATGAGCCTGTCATAACACCAGTAAGACCTGATGTAGGATTGAAAGTATTCTCTGCAAGTTCATTCCTCAATCTACAACATGATGCAAGACTATCAGCACTGTCAGATATATAGGTGAAGAAACTATGACCCTCTGCATACATTTCAGCAGTAAAGTCCTTATAGTCCTTATCTATAATATCATTGGTCTTTGGGTCATACACCATAGCCATTGTCTCCACAGGGAATGTAAGAATCTGCTTAGTTCTCAGCTTATTGAAGAACTTCATAAACAGCCTTTGCAGGCAATCTACTGCTTCCCATTGAGGCTTAGTACCATCAGGGTAATAGAACTCTCCAAACAATGAATCAAAATAGGTGTGGTCATAATAAGATACATTTGTAACATTATGTTCACATAGAGTCGTTAATTCTATGCAGTTCTCTTATGAACTTCTTATAGTTTCCTATAAGTTCAGACTATATCATTACTCAAAAAATGAGTACCCCCAGCTTCCACTCACTTGAGTGTACTTCCATAAAGGAATAGTCGTTGAACCTTACCAATAAATTGGTCTTGGCTGCTGATTGCCATATCTTATGACTTAGGGTTCCAGCAATTCAAGGGGTTTATAGTCCACCTACAACTGACCATGTATTTTATGGTGGCACATAGAACACACTGTTATTAGATTATTAGGATTATTCAGCTCTTTGTCTTTAACAGCAATCTCGTACAATTTATCTGCATCATCTACTGGTGATAATGGATAATTTTGTATAATAATTCTATTAAGAATAGACTTAAATGGAATTAAATGATGTACATGTAGGCTATCTTTACTACCACATATAACACATTGATTGCCATCTCTGCAAAGTATGTCCTTTTTCAGAGAGTCATCACTACAATATTCTCTAATTCTTTGAGATAGTGTAGAAATTCCACCCTTCCAATTAGGATGATTATCTCCTGTCATCAGACCTACCTTGCTTTCTGAATTATTCCTAATTTTAATACCTAAGTTCTTCAGAACTCTATCAATAACACAAGGGTCACAATTATATCTAATACCAAGCTCTTTCTTTGAAAGACCCTCTTTCAAATATAATCTTTCCATGACTTCTTTATTGCTAAAGTCTTTAGGAATTTCTTTGGATTTGAAATTCCATTGTGACTCTGATAGAGTTCTTCTCTCTATAGTATGCTTTTTTAATCTTAACAAGATTGTTCTATGAGAAGTCCCAAACTGTTTTGCTATTTCAGTTGAGGACTTACCTTGTAAATACAAGTCAATAATAGTACTATCATCTAAATCTTTTCTATGTGCAGCCATAATTATAAATTATTTTATGCTGCAAAGATATAAAATTTATTTGAAAGTACCAAATTTCTTAATGGACTCTGATATGACCTATTACCAGCAGGCTGGTTTACACCATAAATGAATTGTTTGAATGCTTTATATATGGCATCTCTTATAGTTCTTTGCTTACTACAATGGTCTGTAGTAGTTACCACATCCAGCTTTTCATACCAGTTAGGACCAAACTCCTGTACAATGTAATAGTTAAGAGCAATAAAGTATTCACCTACTGCCACTGCACCCTTACACTGAGAGGATAACAAAAAGATAAGATTGGTTACTTGACCACTGAATGATTGCAAGTCATTAGGGGGTGTTGGAGTGATACCATCAATATTACCTACTCCTTCCATCATAAGAGGATATAGACTCACAGCCATACAATACTGCTTCAAGACAGGAGTAGTTGCTTCATCATGTGTATAGATGATGTGAGAGTTCAAATCCTCTTCATACTTCTTGGCTACTTCAGGGTACATTTCATTCAGCTTGTCTTTCATTCTTTGCCTCTGAATAACCCTATTAGTAGTCTTATACACTTCACCTTCAAGATTAGCAACATTCTTCATAGTTACATTTGCATTAGCATCTGTCTCTGATGAAGTAGCTGCATTCTCATTGGATTGACTATATTCATTCATATAATCAATCCTCTCTCTGATGAATCTTGCCTGTTTATGTTGTTCTCTATAAATGATATATTTCTTTGCTACATCAAAGTGCTTATCATTCATAAGAACATCCTCAACTCTATTCTGTATCTCTTCAATACCTATAGTATCTCCTTCCAAAGTGCCAAATAGAGCACCCAGCATATCATACAAATATTGAGGCATTTTCTTGTTGCAAGACTTAAAGGCTTTCTCTACAGCACTTATAATCTTATCAACATTAAACTCCTCTATACTGCCATCTCTTTTTACTACCTGCATATTACAATGTATTTAACCATTCTCTTAAATCATTAGGACCAGTTTCATTAATGCCCATAGGAACTCTTGGTCTGGAAGTGAGATAAGAAGAAAGCTCTTCTCCTATCACAAAAGGACTCCTCATTTCTATTTGGTCACTCTTTCCAAACTTCAATGTACCTACTGCCTGTGTAAATGGGCAAGTCCATACCAATGGAGTTAGTGTTCTTCTATTGACTACTATGAAGTCATAGTCAAGCAGCTTGAAGTCTTTGAAATACTCATCCTTATCCATATTCTGCCTTATAATAGCCCAATATAGTCTGGCTTGAATATCATACCTCCAATCTACAAAGGATTTATAGAAATCCCACTCTGTATGGGAACTTGTTTTCAAATCCACTGGCTTTACCCACTTCTCTTTATGATTGACTATGATTAAGTCAGCCATATTTCTATACTTTACACCATTGAACTCTCCTTTGAACTTTAATTGATAGAATCTTTCAATATCTGGTTCAAATGGATTATCCTCTGCAAAGTAGAATTGAGTGGATTTGCTCTCTTTCAATGCTCTTACTGCATTGCACACATCTTGATAGGTCTGAGTATCAAGTATAGTCTTACTACCTGCTATAAATAACAGGTTATAGTAGTCAGCTCCTTTCTCCTTGATAACCTTAGCCCTTGTCTCAGGCTTCCAGTTCATTTGATAACTCTGATATTCAGTCTCCTTAATGATTGCATCATCAGGAATTGTAATAAGACTCCTATAAGAATCTCCATACTGACTGAACAAAGATTTTACCATCTTTGTAATAGAGTCTGGAGTAGAAGGAAACTCAGCAACCATAAACCTTTCATCAAACTCTTCTTGACCACCTGTGATAATGCTATCTACAGCACTACCAAAAGTAAGAGAATGTGTCTCTAACCTGTCAAATAATTTATCCAAGTTATTGAATCCCTCCCTCTCATATCTTGCAAGGGTTGAATAGCTTAATGCTGGGTCTGCTCTATATGTTTCCTCAGACACATCCCAAGATATACTTCTTAAAGATTTCCTCTCCATTAGTAATAATCTTGATTGTATTCCTCATTACTGAAATCCTCATATTCATCCTCCTGCTCTGGCAACTCAAGAGCCTCACAGTAAGTATCTATTTCTGACTTCAATTTCCTCATTTCCCCAAGGTCTGCTTTCAGATACTCCTCTTTAGGGTTTTCCTTATTAAGACCTTTCTTTACTCTGACAAGAGATGAATCAACTAAGAGTTGGAGAGACTCAAAGTCCCTACTATTCAAGAACTTATGTGCAAGCTTTGCATCTCCCTCAGGCAATGAGGGAATCAAAGCCTTTATTCTGTCTATTGGTTCTCTATTGTCCATAACTCTTGATAATTTCTATTGCCTGCAAGAGTTGTTTCTTGGTATATACCTCAAAATAGATAGACCTTTCACCTTTTTCAGTATATAGGTTATCAAGATATTTTATAAACATCTTTTTCTTGATATAGAATACATCATTCTCTATTCCTTTGGCTTCAATGTAAACATTAAGGTCATTATATTTGAAATAAAAGTCTGGTGTATATCTGATACCAACAATTTTACCTGTTTTCTGAATCAGTATCTTTGAAGGACAGGTATTTGTCCCATCTGATAATCTTTTGATTTTCTGTTTGTCAGTCTCCTTATCATAGTATGGGGTAATAGGTTCAAAACCTTCCCATAAGGTAAAGGTAGTTGGCTCATATTGAGGCTCAAACCCTTGTTGAAGAAGAGTATTGTATATGCTCTTCTCCAACTGGGATTTGAATGTTATACCCTTAGAACTACTCTGTGTGGCATTCCTAATCTTTTTATTTGCCACTTTTGAACATCTCTTTAAGAATGTCTCTTGTAATTCTGCAAGCAATCTTAGCATCCTCAATGCTTCTGAATGCTGCAAAGTTTCTGTAATTCTTGATATGGGCTTTGTTAGCCTTGGTAATCCTGCCATCCAGCATAGAGATTACATAAATCTCAGGACTCTTCTCAATGTGGTCCTCATACTTCTTGTCCAGTTCAATGGCTACTTCCCTAAGTACCATAGAGAATGCAGCAGCAGGAAGAATAGTATCTACACTATTGAGATAGTTATACACCTTCTCAATCTTCCAACCAAGTCTGTCTGCAATCTTCTGTACATAGAACTCCAAGTCCATAGACACCTCACCATCCTTCAGAACAGGCAATGTAGGCTTGTCTGCACCCTTCTTAACAGTGAGTACACCTGCCTCAATCAACTTAGGCAATACCTCTTTAGTAACAAGGATGTGTTCAACTACCTTACCCTTGCCAAATACAGGATGGTTAATTTCCTCTACCTTGTAGATTGTGTCACCAAGCTGAACTTCTTTACCATTTGCTAAATAAAACTTTTTCATTTTCTTTTTATTTTTAGTATTAATACTCTTTGTACCACTCTATTGGTACTCCATAAATTCCCTTTACTGTATTGCTTATATTAACAAACAGTTCATGTGGCATCTTCCTGCCATTCCTTGCAAAGTATGCAGGATGCTCCACTTCAAATACATGATTGAACTTTTCATTTATATAAGGCTTAAAAGTCTGAGCCTGCTTCCCAAACAGGACATATACTATCCCTGTATCATAGTCAGACAGGTTCTTTAAGAGTTTAGATATGAAAGGTCTCCATAACATCACATGGGAACCTATCCTATTCATTTCTACAGTGAGGGCAGAGTTTATCATCAGTATTCCCTGTTTAGCCCAACTCTCTAAAGTCTGGTCAAAGGTAATACAATAATGTGGAACTTCAAAATTAATTGCTGCTTCTTTAACAACATTTAATGAAGGAGACAAGTTATCCTCATCAACTTCCTTTCTATTCCCAAATAATACTCCAGTTGCCACTCCCTTTTGTGGATAAGGGTCTTGACCTAACATAACTACTTTCAGGTTCTTGAGGGGACAAAGCTCAAATGCCCTGAATACATCAGATTGAGCAGGACACAGGGGTTTCTTCCTGTATTCCTGCCCAACCTTAGCCATCACATTATTAAGCTCTGTCCTATCAATTACCTTCATCCAATCCCCAAAGTATTCATCTAATGTCATATCAGCATCATTATGTCATCAATATTGTTAATAAGGCATTCATTCAGTGCATCATTAGAGCAAGCAGATGGAGTAGGCTTGATAGGTTCTACAAAGAACTTATCAAAATTATCTACTATAACCTTTACTTTCCTGTCTTCTGGGTTGCTACTGAATCTGTAATTATTTCTTGGGAAATTTATATCCCTACTTGTATAATAGGGAATCAATTTCTTGATAATACCTTTATTAATCAACTTGTCAGACTGTAAGAATACTTTAGGACTAACATGGCATACAGGTCTATAATAGACCATAGTATTACCATTGTCCTCAGTATGTACACTTTTTGCAGTTAGTGTACATAATAGTAATGGAGTGTAGCTTTCATCAAAGATAATACCTTTACCACCATAATACACTTCCCCCTTGTTGGTAGTTATCTTCTGCAACCTCTTACCATATCCTACATTAGTAAATAGTTGCCTTATGATGCTATCAAAAGTCCTTCTTTCTTGGCTTGGTGTATTGTCATATAATGGCAGTATTATCTTCTTAATTCCCATAATTGCGGGATAATCTATATTATCTGAGACCAGCTTCTCAAAATGTTCTCTTGCAATCACAGGTATTTCCACCTCATCACTATTCACTTCAATGATAAGGCTCCTTCTAAATATATTGTTACTATCAAGAGACAGATTCATCTCAAGCTGGTCTGGATTGTTAGATTCACTGCTATTGAAAACACCCATTACATCATATGCAAATCTTGGGCTAAATTCCATTATACTTCAGTTTTAAGATATATTGTTTCTGCATTATATGTGGTAAGGAATGGCAAGTCCCTGTCAATGAGAGGCTCACACTGATTTGCACAGAAGTTTACAAACAAATTGACCATACATGATGCAATCATATTTGCACAGAAGGTAGTTTGTTTATAGGAACAAACAGTCTCCTCAGCTTCTGCATCAGAGAACAGGAACTCATTATTATACCTGTTGATGTTGTACTCATCATCTCCCTTAATACATAATACCTGAAACTCCTCTGCTGCCAACCTACCATCAATAAACAGACAATTCTTCCTTTCCTCCTCTGGCTTAGATTGAACATGGCTCACCCACTTATTGAAGAAAAGTTTTCTTGCTGCCATATTATCAAAGCCACAAATCATAATATCTGATGCCTCAGATTCATCAGTAAATCTCTCACTTACTGCAAAGACACTGCTATAGCCAGCATAGTTCCTAATCATCTTAGCCAGTGCAGATACTTTAGGTATGCCTAAATCAGATTGACCATATAACTGACCTGACATATTGACAGCTTCTACTATGTCATCATCATAGATAAACATAGAAGCTGGCTTCATTCTTGCCAATAAGAAGCCTACATAACTACCAATGCCACCTACACCTGCCAAAATGACAGTCTTCTTCTGAATATTCTCATACCAAATGGCAGAGCTAAACCTACTTGTAGCTTCATCCACAAGCAAAGTTGCAGAGTTTGCAGGTATCTCTTGATGAGCTTCCTCTACTGCTTGGTCAAGGATTGCCTGTTCTTCCTCTGATAATTCAAAGCTGATTTCATCCCCAGTATCATTAGTAGAAATCTCTGCTACACTATCCCATGCTTCAGAGATAATATCCTTGAAGTGTTCATTCACATAAATGTGTAGTGGCTCACCATTATTCACACTATAGGCAATCCTGTAAGTATGCACTACACCACCCAGAGGTATGATGCTGCGAATCTCAGTAAATCCATTTCTGATACCAAGGAGGATAGCATTGATTGTAGATATAGAAGCTTCTCCCTCTCTGTTGAACTCTTCAACATGGTCATCATTTATACTCTCCATGAGAGAGTCATAAGCCTCCTGCATAGTTGTAGGAAGGCTCTCTTGGGTTGTTAATTCTTCATTCATAGAAACAAGTATTTTTCAAGTTCATCAATATATGCTTTGATGTAGTCATTCTCAGGGAGTTTGGTTAATGCTTCAATCAAGTCATGGGCACATATAGACTGTATTTCAGTCTGGTCAAATCCCATAGCAGTCAAATCCTCATCCTCAACATTCCAAGTAAGGAACTCAGTATAAGGGTCAGCCCACTCTTGGAATTTCTTCATGCCAGCATCACCTTTGCCAAACCTGTTCTCATAGAGTGCAGGCATATTCTTAGCCCACTTATCAATGTCTACCTTGCTCTCATTAGGAATAATGATACTGCAAGTTATGAGTTGTCTTACAAGAGACTCAATAGTCTTCTGATTCACAAACACCTGACCATAAGAAATAGCAGGGTCTCCCTCCTCAAAGGGCAACTCATTCTCCTTGACATCATCAAAGAGTGTCTTCTGAACAGGCTTCTGCTCAACTTTACCCTTGTTAATGTTAGCAGGTCCAGCCTTAACAGGTTGAGAAGCTACTACATTAGGATATTTGCCTGTATATACAGGAGCAGTTACCTTAGCTTTTTCAGCCTTCTCAGCTTTCTCCTTCTTCTGTTTCCTAATCTCTTCAAGTCTTGCATCTATATCAGGGAAAGAGTAGTTCTCACCCTCTTTCTCTATCTTGAGATAGAACCATTCAATCTCATCTGCATTGCTTACATAATCCTTGGTGTCAAACTTCTCTCCATCACCAAAGAACTCATAAGATACAGACTCTCTGACTTGCTTTGTCTTGACCCTCCTTGTAATGGCAGCAGTATAAGTACCTGCATTATTGACAATGAGAGATACAAAGTTGTTCCTATCCCTACCCTCTTCCTTCAAAGTGGCAGTATCAGTACCACTGAAGAATGTAGACATATTGTTATGACTGTGGATAAGACCCATCTGACAGTCAAGTAACTCAGGATTATCACACATATATGCTATTACATCAGGGTTCATATCAAACTCTGTGTAAGCTTGTGTGCCAATATCCATGATATAAATGTCTACACACTTGATTACAAGGTCATTATTCTCAAATGAGCCTTCATGTGTGAAGAATAATGTACCTGACCATTCAGTACTCCACACTTTCTGACAAGCAAATCTTATTTTCTTCTCCACCTCTGCTGGGATAACCAGCTTGTAGTTATAAGTACCTAACTTCTGTACCAAGCTGATTGCCTTCTGTGGCATCTGTCTCTCTTCCATATCTGTAGTTTAACACTTTAAGAATTATATTTAATATATACAGTGCAGTCTGAGTATTGAGTATGATACTCTTGTTCTCATTCCTTACTTCCGCAATGTCTGTAATGCTAATGGTAATCTCCCTACCCTTGAACATACATACCTTCTTACCTATGTAACCTAAATAGTTATTCACATTGGTTCTGCCTGTCTCATAGTAAATCTTACCATTATCTATGATACATTCCCTAAGTAATCCTCTTGTCTTTAGGTTGTCAAATGTATTAGTGACCTCACCTTTATTGAACAAGTCATTGTACCAAGAAATGAACTCATTACTGATAAGGATAATGTACTCTGGCAAAGACATTCCTATTGAATAACTACCATTCACATAGTTGAATTTGAGCTTCTTTGTATTGATAAATTGTCTTACAAAGTCCCTCAACTTGTCAGTAGACAGGACATCACCATAATAGTGAGGTTGGAGATATGTTACAAACCTGTCTATTCCAGCTTCCATATCACGGGTGCCAAGTCTCTCCAAGTAATTATATGGTGTACCTGCAATGGATTCCACAGTCACATACTTACTAAGCTCAAGGCAGAACATATTCCACATATCCTCATCATAGTCCCTGTTAAGAGCAGTGATAGTACCATTGATAGGACCACTACCTGTACAAGGACTCTGGAAATTAGCAAAGTTACTTGTAGGAATAGTGCTGATATGGCTGTGCATATACCCACTACTAATATGAAGCATAGTATATTCTGACCTATTAAGTGTAAATCCACCATTTAATGTGCCATTATACATTACCTTCACCTTAGCCCATAGATGGTTAATATCCACAAACCTATCATGCTCATTAGTTACTCTTACATGAGGAAAATGCACAAGAATAAATATACCATTGAATTTGGCATTACCAATCCTCTCTTTTACTGTAGTACTGCTTATAAGCACATTTACAACCTTTTCTACTTGGTTCTCAGGTATGTCAGTAATAGCAAATGTCTTGAACATACTCCAGTCATTACTGCTCATGCCTGCAATACTACCATCAGGGATATAAGTAGCCAAAGATTCTATCTTTAACCAAGACTTGAACTTATCCAAGCTCCAATACCCTTGCATATCAACCTTATCCTCTCCAAAGAAATCATTGAATATGCTTAATACTCGGAGTGGTCTGTCCATCAAGGAGTCATATAATTCTTCTATCTTCTCCTCAATTAATTTAATTGTTTCTCCACTCATATTACTGTAAAAAAAAAGTAGGTAAGGGGGCATTGCTACCTCCTTACCTACCATGTTTGCCTTCTGATTAGTTGATACCCATGCCTGAGAACATATCATCAATCTCATCATCAGAGTAGGGAGAAGCAGACTTAGGCTTGTACTCCTCAGATGATGCAGCAGCAACAGCTACCTCACCACCAAGAATGCCAAGAATCTCTTCCTTCTCATCATCTTCAATTGTACCATTGTCCTCAAGAATGTCCACCAACTTGCTGATAGCGGCTCTTGCTACAGTATCAACACACTCACCACCATTGCTTGCAGGTGCAGTTGCCTCAGGTGCAGGAGTCTCAACTTTCTCCTCCTTCTTAGTTTCTGCCTTAGGAGCCTCTGCCTTGGGTGCAGCAGGTGCAGGCTTTGAATTACCATTGCTCTGTACAAGTGCAATGAGGTCAGCAGTCTTACACATAGTGAAGTTCTTGCCAAACTTCTTCACACAAGCATCCTGCAAACCCATAGACTTGATGGCATTATAAGCCTCGGCTCTTGACATTGCAGTAGCACCACTTCTAATCTTCTTGTTGGTGTTGGTCAGCATGAATACCAACTCATTGGTCACTTGTCCCTTGTAAGGTACATCATGGGGCAGAACTGAAGCATCAGTCTTCAACTCTGTCTTTGATGTGCCTTCAAAGAAGGTCATACCATCATAGTCAATTCCATTACTTCTCAGGTCTGCTTTCAACTCACCAAGGGTCGTAGCTGCTGACATAATAACACTCTTCTTCTGGTTCTTGGTCTGAACCACTGTAATCTTTCTTGCTTCCATGTTTTCACTTTTTTTTTTATGGATGTTAAACTTTTTGTTACTTTTGTTATCCCGAAACCAATCAATCTACCATAAAAGGTAAATCATCCTCATATTCATACTCTTGTCTTGAAGAGTAGAATAAAGGCTTGATTATTCTAAGGAACTCCTCTTTTCCCTTAGCCTTAAATAAATCACTAATATCTTTTCCTTCATCAAAATGAGGTAACACTACATTAGTAAAGCCAGTTTCTTCTGATAATTTCTGAGCATCCTTAATTCCAGGCTCATCATTATCCAAGCATATAAATACTTGTCTGTATCTTCTTCTTAACTCACCAATTGCAGTATCACTCATCCTATACCCCTCACCCTGTATTGCAAGAGAGGGTATTCCTGTGTTAGCCCATAGACATAAAGCATCTTTCAATGAGGAGCAAATGCAAATTTGCTCTCCATATTCAGGTACTTTAGTCCATAGACTTACCACAGAAGTGTCATGTTTATTACTCCATTTATAACCACCTTTGTTAAATGGCTGATAGATTTTAAGAGTAATCTTACCTTCCTTATGTTCTACATAGGCATAGGCATATTTATCAGCTACAAACACATACCTCTGACCACCTTTAATGACAATCTTATGAGATATGGGATAGACTTCTGCATACTTGAGCCACTCCAAACTTATTCCATAGGAAGCCCAGTACTCAATATCATAATCCCTCCAATCCCTGACTTTGCACTGTAGGTCAGTATCCTTGTTATAGGTACTGGTACTCCTGACAGTACAAGGAGTATATGTATGAATACTTGCACTACCATTGAACTTTGAAATGTCCTCATTAATCCTTGTAAGGACTTCCTTATAACTACAATTCCACATACTTCCAAGCAGGTCAAACAGACCTCCTCTATCTCTTGTGGATAAGTCTGTATAATATATCCTTCTCCCATCAGGAGAATAGAGACCAAATGATGGTCTCCTATCCTGCCTTAATGGGCTATTAATTATACACGGAACCTCTGTGACACCTAAATAATATGACAGAATGTCTGCCTCTGTCACTTTACTTAGGATGTCATCAAGGCTTACAGAATCTCTACCTTTACTGAATGCCATGCCTACCTCCAACTTTATAAGATAATTTACTTCCCGAAATCCCAAGGAGTACCACCTGCATTCTCAGCAGGTGCAAAAGGCATATCACCAGAGCCACTTGCAGAGCCACTGAAGTCAGTAGCCTCTACATTGTACTCCTTCAAGTCACCTACAGTGAACTCAGTAGTAGGATATGCACCAGCAGCCTTTCTTTCCTGCAAGTCTGCATCCAACTTACTGTAGTCAGTGATATTGTTCTTCAGGAACATCTGATTATAAACAGCCTGATACTGCTTGTTATCATCAGTGGTTCTTACACCAAACAATACCTTAACCTTGTTATTAGGCTGCAATGCAATAACATCTCTCAGCTCCTTGAAATTGCCCTTGAAGTACTCAGCAATGTTCTCAAGTCTTGCTTCACAATCCTCAGGTTTGTCTACCATAACCCAAGTATTATTGACATACTTCATTACATTAGGAATGTTGAGGTATGCCTTAATGAAGTTAGTAAGCTCTTCCTCACCATGATAAGCAGGTCTGTAGTCCTTATCAATGTTGGCAGGACCATTCTTATATACAGGAATCTCATGTGCCTTAGCCTGCTCTACAGTAACCCAAGCAGTTCTACCATACTTGTCAATTACCTGTACCTTAGTCTGGTCTCTGTTATACCTGTATTCCTTTCTGATGAAGAAAGCCACTTTGGTAGTAAATTCAATACCACCACACTTCTCAGCATCAGTCTTAACAATGAAGTCAAGTCTGACATTCTGTACCTTGTGCTTGTCCTCACCTACCTCAACTTCACCCAGATATTCAGGGTCATTCTCAAGCTGGGTATTATACAGCTTTTCAAGCTCTGCTTTGTTAGGATTTACAGCCAAAACAAATACAGGAGCTACTCCTGTATATCTCTTTACTGCATTGCCTTCCTTACTCTCTGTTCCCTTACTGAATGCCATAAAAGCATATCCAACTTTTTTCTTGTTCATGTTATTCATTATTTTTATATTTCCATTTATAACCAAATGCTTGATGTACAGGATATACTTTGCCAGAATGATAGTCTTTGGCAAATCCTCTACAACAAGCAGAGATAGAAGTATTTGAGAATCCAAGTGTTTGCTCAATTTCTCTTGTGGAAGCCCATTCTTTAACAAAGTTTCCATCTAAGGTTTCTTGTATAACTGCTTTGGATAGAACATTCTTCCTACTGCCATAATTGCAATTATATCTATTATTGCACATTTCAAGATTCTCTACCCTGTTATCCCTCTTATTTTCATTTTTATGATTAACCTGTAGATTATCAGAATAATCACTGAGGAAAGCCTTGGCAACCAACCTATGCACCTTCTTAAATTTCAACTTACCATCTATATACACTCCAACATATAGGTAGCCATACCTATCAGTATGTTTCTTTAACGCCTTATCAGTTTTCATGCTATAAACTTCTCCAAGATTTGATACCTTGTATCCTTCAATTACTTCTATCCAATTCTCCATATCTTATTATCTTAGTTCTCAAAAGGCAGTTTGTCACCAGCCTCTGTGCCATCATTGAAGGGGTTAGTAGGGTCAAAAGGGGCCTCTTCACCAGCTTTTACTTCTGTCTCAGGTGCCTTCTCAGTGTCATCTACTGTCTCAGGAGCAACATTGTCAATAGCAGGCTCTTCTACATGAATCTCATATACATTAGCCTCCTCATTGAACACTACTACACCAGCCTTAGGCTCATACTTAGTAACCTTTACAGGCTTACCATCCTTATCAACCTTACCAGTATCTTCTACCTTCTTGACAACCAAGTCTTCACTTGTGAGACCACCTGTCAAAGCCTTGACACCCATCTCATGTCCTTCAATCTCCTCAGTCAGAGCATTGTACTCTGCATTGAGTTCATCAATCTTGGCAGCAATCTTATTCTTCTTCACTACCAAAGGATTAACATTCTGTGCAATTCTTTTTACACCTGCAAACTGTCTTACTGTCAATGTTTTCATATTTTCTTACTATTAAAAGATTTGTAATAATGTTCTTTCTTGCCCCTGAATATTTAATGGATTAGGAGCACTCCATAGCTTATATACAGTGAACTTCCTTTCATAGAAACTTAATGCTATACCCAGACAATATGACAATAATTACCTGTTTCCTAACACATTAGTCACAAACATAGTAGTTTCATAATAAGGCTTGCCATGCTCTATGCAATACTGCATGAGTACTATACTGGCATCACTCTCAGTAAGTCCACCAAAGGCAGCCAACCTTGATATTCTTACAGTCTCATTCCTATCCATAAATCTCCTTCAATTTGTCTACTACTATAGACAAATCATTAGGAATCTCATCAGGAAGGTCATCCAATGCACCAAGACTGTCTTTAGCAGGATATTCTCCATCAAACTCCTTGACAAAGTGCTTGATAGGTCTCTTGTTTTCTGCATCATATCCTACCTTGCCAAAGAGGATAATATCAAACTTTCCTTCAGGTGTGATGTAATCGTCCCATTTTATGAAACATAACTTATGTAGGTAATCATTCTACTATGTTTCCTTAATATTTCTATTAAGATTTGACTATATCTTCAATAGATTTTCTCTTAGCCCACCAAAGTTTAATAGATTCACTTCTTTTTCTTTTGGATTCCTCACTTTGGGAAATACCCTTATGAGAGTCTGATAGCTTCTTTCTTGTAGTCTCTGAAGCCCTTCTTCCCTTATTAGCTAAACCTATTTTACTTTTATGCTCTTCACTAAGAGGTACACCTTTAAGCCTTTTACTCATAGCCTCCTTAAACTCTATAGAATGCTTAGTTCCAATCTTAGACTGTCTAATTTTTTCTATAGCTTCAGAATTATGAATAAAGCCTATACATCCATCACCTCCAGCAGTAAGATTAATTAAATTGGAGAACTGTGAAATCCAATATTGCTCCCTTTCCTGCCAAATGCCACTTTGACAGGTTTCCAAGAGTTCTATTATAGGTTTCTTATTCTCCTTTAAGATATTAAGAATCCAATTGCTTAAATGCTTGTTATGCTTATTTCCTTTAGCATTGGCAATATGGTTTCCCAATCTCCTACTTAGACTTCTTACAGTCTTACCTACGTATCTTACTTCTAAGGTATCAGGATGCTTTAATGCGTAAATGTGTACTTCTCTATTGTCTACCATTTCCAAATATAATTGATTACTTTATAAATGTACTCCCCCACAACAGGGGATAGTCGATGAACCTTGAACTCATAAAGTCCCTTGGCTGCTGATTGCCCATTCCTCCATCACTAAGAATACAACTAATTTTCAAACATTCAAGCTTATTGTTACCAATTACTTTGTAGTTTAGTTGTCTTTAGGGTGTTCCAGCAATTAGATAGATAATGGCAGACTATGCTACCATCTTTCCAGTACTCTTGAACTTGTAGGAGATACTATCACCATTCTTATCCTTATACTCCTCATAATGAGCACAACAAATGATGTTCTTATCCTCAGGGAATCCCTTAAAGGAATCAAAGATGAGTCCCATTCCATAGCCAATCTGCTTAGGAGTATCCCATCCACCCTTCATGGCATTAGCCATATAGAAATCCTGTGCAAGATAATTCATATCATCTATAAGGACATTCTTATAGGGAGATTTCTTCATTATATTGACAATCTCTGCAACTGCTGCAAACCTATCAAGTCCTGTAAGACTATCTACCTGTACTCTATTTCCTGTAGCAAGTACATTTGCATTCACAAGTTTTTGTGTGGGCTTACCTACATTTTCTACTCCAATATTGCCTTCAATTAACTTGAAATTGGGATTAGGCACACCCCTGCCAATGCACTGGATAACATAAGTTTCCTTTGGGTCAAGCCCTTTGATACCTAACTTCTCCCTACCACAATAGGAAGTGGTCTTTCCAAAGCCTGACTTAGCCAAAACTAAAATCTTTGCCATTGTTTTTGTTTTATAATGTTACTTTTACTTGAAAAGGGCTGCAAACTTACTAAATAATTTCGTATTATGCAACCTTTTATCAGATTTTCTTATTCCATAACTAAAGAAAGACTTTGATGTATTAGCACCCCTTATCTTCTTTAGATACTCATATACCTTCTTTATACCATCATTGTCATCAGGTCTTGGAAGTTCATTGAACTGACATACAGCACCATCAAAGAAAAGAGGGCACAATCCACCCATCTCACCATCTCTATTGACAATCATTTCAAGGAATCTTATATTATCCTTGAACTTGGATATGTCATAGCCCTCATATTCCTTAAGAGCAAACCTGAATGGTGAGAATAGACCAAGGACCACATTGCTATCCCTTGAGGTATATTTACTATCACCCAATCCAGCTACTGAAGGTCTTACCCTACCTATCTTGAAAGCTTCATTGCCCTCTTGGTCAAAGGCTTGTTGCTGGATTATCACAGGAGAATAGTGATACCTGTTCCTCAGATACTTGGCACAATACTCACTGAGCTTGTCCATAGACTGCTTAAGAGTCATTCCTCTCTCAGTATCTATGAGATTAATGGTATCAATCATCACCAATCTATACTCATTAGGATTATCCTGCTCATATCTGTCAAATACCTGTCTCTCTTGTATTATCCCAAACTCATCCTTATATTGACCAGTCTTATAATAAGTCTTTCCATGCTCTTCTGCATATCTTACACAATACTTAAATATACCAGTAGGATTACAAGCTTCATCAGGGAATATGATATGCTCCTCAAAATACTTGATTATATCTTGTATCTCTTCAGATGCAATCACATCAAGTATCTCTTGCGGAACAGCCTTGGTAGTACTCCTCAAATCCCTTGGACTTATCCTTATCTCTCCATGACTGAAATCAAACAATAGCCAAGATATAAATCTCTGCATAATCCTCTCTGGGGTTTCCTCAAGAGGAAAATACAGTATCTTTATATCTATATCTGCCTTTGTATAATAACAGAACATAAGAGGTTTATAGATAAAGGTATATGATGCAAACTGTGACTTGCCCCCCTTAGTAAATGAAGTTATGGTATAATAGCAGGACTGCTCTATACCTATAAAATCATCACTGAATCTCTTAAATGGGGATGGAATGCAATTCAACTGTCCATCAAGAATCCTCTGTCTTCTGACATTCAGATTCTCTATTACTCTCTCTCTTAGTGTACTCATCTTAATGTAGAAGTCCAATCATTTCTTAAATTCTCTTCTTGACCAGCATTCTCAATGTAACTAATCAATTCTGAGTCTCCCTCAACCTCACCAGCAGCACCAACTTTCTCTTTGAATATGAAATACTTTAATAGCCTCATATATGTATAGTTTCCATTGAAACCTTCCACATACTTACTGGTTGCCTGTATGATTTGCTCATCAGTATAAGTATTTCCATATTTCTTGAAGAATAACTTTAATCTTCGCACAATTAAAGCTACTCCATCTGCCCAATAATAGTTAGTGCCATCCTTCTTGCCTTTGGGGAATATCTCCTTGAGCCTTGTAGCTAACTGAACTAACCTGTCATTAGGTTCCTGTTTCTTATCAGAATCTACAATCACAGAATCTATTACCTCAGTGCCTTTATTAGTAAGTCTCCATCCAACCTGCTGGAACAAATCATCCCTATCAGCAGTTATGTAACCCTTCTTAATCAGCTCTTTCTGAGCCATATCAAGGTCAGCATTATTATGGATGGCAAGCATTAAGAGAGCCTCAGCAAGACTAATGTTGTTCTTCTGACATCCTTCCTTACTTAAACAAATTGTCATAGCTTAATGTCATTAATACTATCAACACTTATGATAGAATCCTCAGAATACTCCTCTATCATCTTCTGTACAAGTTCTTCTTCTCTTGTGTCCTTGAAATAAGGTATGATGATAATAGGAGATTTGTGCCTAAGTATTCTACCAACTCTTTGCTTTACTACAATCTCCGAACTATTCAAGTTGCAGAATATACCTATCCTACAATTAGTCAAGTTCACACCCTCATTGAGTATGTTGCAGGCAGTGATATGTTTAATCTTGTTGGAGTTAAACATCTCAAGATTCTTCACTGAAGCCTTATTCTTCGAGGTAATATTATATTTACCTAATCTCTCTGACTGCTCAATACTACTACAGAAAGTCAAAGTCTTGTAATTCCTGAACTTGTCAAGAAGAGATAATACAAGGGCTTCCTTTTGTTCAGCACACCATTTCAATCTTTTGCCTGCTGTTGAAAGCCATAAGTTCTTTATTCTCTCATTTCTTGAGTTAAAGTACTTATTCTTGTACCACTCTATAAGTGAAGAGATACTGTCATAACAACCTTTCTGAGTGGTGATTATGTCACGACCAAACTTCTTAACCTTATAGGTATAATTAGTAGCGTCCAAAGTCAAAGGCAGTAGATATACTGTAGGCTCAGGTAATACTTCATCCTCTACAGCTTCCTTGAGACCACACTTAATGACCTCAGCCTTATGATTGTAGATGAAATAATCCCTCATGTCTCTCTTAATAGTGGCAGACAGTCCAATGAAAGACTCATTGATATGAATAGTCTCCAATACATCAATTCTTGCCTCTGACAAATGCTGCATCTCATCTGCCACTACTACATCAAAGTATGAGTTCTCATAGTTCTTTAGTGACTCATAGCACTCAATAGTAATATAGTCAGACTTGATACCTCCCCATTTCTCAATCTCATCCTTCCAAGTCTGCTTATGTACAGTCTTGGCTACAAGGATAAGTATAGTAGTAGGACTTTCATCATTTCTGAACACCCTATCACATATATGATTAATGAGGTCTATTGCTACTTTGGTCTTACCCATTCCAGTTATCAACTCAAGTATCAAGTACTTAGCCTTGTCTATCTTAGACAAAGCCAAGCTATTCACTTCTTCTCTTGTCATTTCTACTTACAATTCCTTTTAGTTTGTTAATGTAGTCAGGGTCTTCTGCATACCCTATGTCTGATAAAAACTTATAATAATCATTCAGAGGTTTGTATCTATATTGCACATAGTCAAGATATGCAACCACACTCTCAGTCCAATGGTCAAATGTATGGTATCTGTGTTTCTTGCTATTGTATAAGCCAAACAGATTATTACCATTCAGACATAAGTCTGACTTAAAATGACCAGTTTCAAGTACAGCTTGTGCATAGACTATCTGAGGATGTTTAACCCCATAATATTCTAATGCTTCCATCAAGCCTTCTTGAGGTGATTTACTGAAGAAGTCTGGCTGCTTCTCATTAACTATATGTACCACCTTCATTTCAGGTGGTTCATCTTCCCTCAAGTAGGGTAGCACTTGTACTACCCCAAGTACCCCTACTGCAAAGGAGATAAGTATGTTAAATACTCTCTGTTTCATACTTCTTTTGTTAAATAGCAGGCAACAGTGCCCAATATCCTATGTAATACATTCTTCTTGGATAGCTCCAAAATCAAATACTCATATTCTTGGTGAGGCTTCCTATTGGCAAGTATGAAGAACCATATATGGTATGCTATGAATGCCATAATACCAATAATAGGAATACAATAGACTACAAAAGCTATAATTAGCATCCACACAGGAATATGATGCTCATCCACTCTATTTTTATAGTGGTATTCAGCAAAAGTAGTGCCCTTGAGTGACCAAATAGTCACTACAAGGAACACTATACCTAATATAATCCATCCCATAGCTTACTTACTAATATCTTTGAAAATTGTAGGAACTTGACCATATACAGGCAACTTACCATCCCATTTCTCAATCCACATCTTTTCAAGGATTGCAGGAGTAAGTGCCTGTTGCCTTAACTCATTGGCTTTCTTCTCTGCCTCAGCAGCTACAATAAGTTTCTTAGCCTGAGCTTCTGCTACCTTGACCTCATTCTCTACCTGCATAGCCTGCTGGATTGCCTTATTCTTGGCATTCACTGACTCTACAATAGTCTGAGGATATTTGAGACCAGAGGTAAGCTGTTCCAACTGAAAGTTTTCTTTAGCAAGTGCCTGAGTTAAGTATCTTTCAATAGCATTCTCAATACTATCCCTCTTACTTACAATGTCATCAGTGGTAAACTTGTTAAGCTGGATTCTAAAGGCATCCTTTACATAGTTATATAGAGTACCTTTAATGACCTCATTAAGCTCTTTCCTGTATTTCTTGAAGACAGCAGGTGATTTACCATCAATAATCTTCAATGATACAGTAGGGTCTACAGTAAACTCAGAACCATCCTTTGCATTGATTGTAAATGGCTCATAGTCAATAGTCTGTACATAAGTAGGATACTCATATACTGTGGTAGTCCAAGGATTGTACCATACAATACCAGTTACCAAAGAAGCATCATCTACTCCCTTGTCACTACCATACAGGTTTACCTTGATACCTTCACAACCTGCATCTACCTTCTCCATACATGATGTCATTGAGAACACCATGAACAGGGACAAAAGTCCCAAAATCAATTTACTTTTCATGTTTTCTTAATTTAATTGTTGTTAAACACTTTGTTTCGACTGATAGATATAATATTGCCACTACCATAAAGAATCCTATCACATTCTCAATGGTATTAGGTGCTGAAATCATTTCAAGTCCTAATGTCAATAGGACAATGAAGATTACAAACCATACAGCAACTTTTACTACTACTTTACCCATAATCTACTTTCTTCATACTTTTTTTTTTTTGTTAAACTTATATTGCTTAGTCAGTGAGACTTAGTCTCCCTCTTTGGTCAGAAATACATAATCAGGCAACTTCCTATTTGACCATTTGTATTCAGAATAGGTAATATAGTAAGGGTCAATCAAGTATTTTCCATCCTGAGACTTATTTACCCAAAATCTGACTCCTATGCCTATTTCCTTTATCTTGGCAATCCTCATATAAAAGTAAGATGCCTTGTAATCTGACTTTGCTGCTACATATACTGTAGCTTTTCTTGATTCATATAAACCATCTGAGATATAGAATGTACCAAGAAGCTGCTTCTCATGTGTCTCCTCAGCCTTCTTACATATATTATACAATTCTTTTTTACTCGGAAGATTCTGAGTGTTGAACCATACTGGTATATAAGGTGATGGAACATAAGGACCTTTAGGTCTCTTGCTCTTCTTCTTGTAGTTAATAATACCATTAGATAAGTAGAATCCTCCTCTATAATCTATGTTCTCTTTTTCTTCAAACATATCATAGAACCACTCTCTAAGATTATACTTTTCAGTGCCTCTCCTGCATCTTTGCAGGAACTCAGAAAATACTTTATCTGCTGGTCTGCCTACATTCTTTAACAGGAATTTATGCAAATCTCCATGGAAATAATGATAGCCATCATCATACCAATTGTGAAAATACCATCCAGCAGCCTTTTCACCACCTCTCTTTAGTATTCTCTTTCTTGGATATTTCTTAGCCCATCTTGATTTCTTTCCATTCCTGTTTCTATTAAGTGTAAATTCTATCATACTTCAAATAGTTTTATGTAAGTTCTCCTACACTCCCCATTCCAATACCATTTGTTATACCATAATAGTACAATGTATTTATTCCTTGATGTGACTATATCAATCTTAGGAGAATACTTATTATACATTACAATAATCCAAATACACAGTATAATGAAGAGTAACACATTAAATGGTGTCATACTACTCTGGTTTAGGGCAACATACTACATATTCAAATCTTGAACAAATTCCTTTCCATTTCCTGTAATCATCACATGAGTCTTTCTTTAATGCCTTTGCATCAATAAAGTTACTTACACAAAGCATATCATACTTATTAGTAGGATGAGGAAATACCTCAAGCTGTCTATCTAAGGCTTGTATAACTGCTTCAATGGTTTCACCTGATGCTATAAAGTCATCCACAACTATGAACCTTGTAGTACCAACACTATCAATCCCTCTTAATGAAGAACAATGAGCACTTGTATCTTCTTCCTTCCTGACAATCAGGATATAGGTCTTAGTAGTTGGGTTAATGTTGTGTAACTCATTAAGCATAGCACCTGCAATCATGGCACCTGATGTACCCCTTACCACAAAAGTAATGCTTGTGCCTTCTTCAATATCTTCTTTATATGTATTGAAGATTGCCTCTGCACTCTGTTGTATATAACTATGCTTCCAATGAATACCAAATGGATACTCTACAGTAATGAAATGGTCAAAATGTATAAATTTAGGAATATATCCCATAGTCTCTTAGTTTTATCCCACTTAGTCAGTAGGTTGTAAAAAAAAAAAGAAGGACAAGGATATTGATAATACCCTTGTCCTTTACTATGAGAACACACCCAGTTAGTCCTCAAACACTTGATAGGTGTACGAAGTACCTCCAAGATGTTCTACTGTTCTCTGCAAATGAGCTTCAAGTCTCTCCTTTTCACTCATTGCAGCCCACTTGCCAGGCTTAGACCATGAAGGGCAAGAATCCTTATCAATCATGTATTCATAAGCCTCCTTGCTCATGTTCAGGGACTGTGTAGCTGGTTTGCATTTCCTTGTATGGAATGTGATGGTTTCAGGGTCTGAACCATTAGGTCCTGTAACCTGCATGGTATGCTTATCCATCTTATCCCAATCCTCTACTTGAACCTCAATGGTTTTCTTGTAAACCTTGCCAGTCTTGGTCTTTCTCTCTATCACTTTTTGAGTTGTTTTAAGGCACTCCTCCTTGCTGAACATTATGCCTCCTCGAAGCTCAATACTCAGACTTAGTTTGATTTCACTCATGTTTATTAATCTTCTTCAGATTCTTTCTTCATAATTGCAGCGAGCATAAGAGCAGCCATTGCATCTCTTGCTGTAGCTTCTCCCTTATCTGCTTTTTCCCTTAACTCTTCTGCCATCTTAATGTGAAGAGTATGCTTCAAGGCTTCAATAGTGCCCATTAACTCTCTCACATTGAGGAATATTGCACTTGTTATAATCACCTCAACAGGTGCTTGCACTGTCTTACCTTTGTAGCTTTCTACCAAGTTTTCAACAAGTTCAACATTGGTCAAGCCACCATTCTCTTTGCCACCTTTAATGGCTTTTGCAGCATCTTCAAAATGCTTCTGTTCCAGATTTCTTTCCAGAACCTTTTCTTCATTCTTTTCCATCTTTTTTTTTTTAGAAGTGAAACAATAAATGTGGTGTATCTTAGGACTCGAACCTAACCTCCAGCCCAACAGCCAGTGTGCTACCAATTACACCAAGATACAAAGACAAGTTACACACAGCAAGTATCTACTAACACAAAGCCAATATCAATAGCAAGAACCTGTTACTCCACCAAGAACAAGAACATCCCTCCATCAGTCAGACTTCATAGGGTCGGTTATTTTTGGAATAACAGACTATCTAATGGCTGAGCATTAGATATATCACCTTTTCATTAGCAATTATGTATATTCTATGAATAAGAACAGATACCTGCTATATGTATTCAATAAGGTTAGGGATTAATATCCCAAGTCCTTATTTACTTGCCCAAAGAGTTGATAGTATTATAAATACCCAACAGTGAGTTAGGTATTACAATCTTCAACTTGCTGTACTCTTGAGACTTTTCATCCTTCCATGTCTTGAAGGCTCCTATTACATCTTTGAGTTCAGCTTGGTACTTCTGTGTAGCAGCCATATACTCTGTGTTCACCTTGTTAGTGGACTCATTGATAGCCTGCTCACAGCTATACTTCATAGCATTCAGTTGAGCTTGTATCTCTCTGTGCTTCTTCTGAAGCTCATAGAATACATTATCTACTAAAGCTATGCTTGTAGTAGGAGTATAGGTATAGATAAGAGCATCTCTGCCTTTACCATCCACTCTATGAGGATGATAAATCTTATCCTTTAACTCCTTTCTTGCCTCAGACAAGTGCCCATCAGGGTGGATATACTTGCCTATTACAGCAGCTTCAGTCTCTAACTGATAGTATCTGTTTCTCTCTTTAATAGGGAGGGAAGCATAATACTCTACCTCAGTTAATACATGACCATAGGTAGGAGATTCAGGCTTAACCATTCCATTCTCCTTACACCAATCTTCAAGACTGATAGTTTGCAAACCTTTCATCAAGCCCTCTTTAGCTTTGATGCCTTCTCTCAACCAAGCTATAAGAGATTTAGCCTGTGCTACTCCCTCAAGTAATGATTGTAGGTCATCCAAAACCTCAGATGTCTCTCCTGTCTGAATGGTATTTGCACCACCAGCACTGCCTACCAATGCTACCTCAACATTGAAGAAGCATATATTGTTCAGTTGTGTTTCCACACCTTGAATATACTCCTTAGCCAAGTTAGCAATATGGTTAGCACTTGTAGAAGTCAAGGCTACTCCCTCTTCACCTTCCTTCTTGAAGAAAACTAAATCCTTTTGCATATCTTACTGTTTTAGTTATTCATGTAAATGCTTCAAATAGTCCTTGTCTAAGTCAGGATGTTTGTATATCAGGAACCTGCAACTTATACATACTATTAGGTGAGCTACACCTTCTGCTGCTATAATACCTATTACTATATCCTGCCATTTAGGAAGCGATTCCCAGCTGGTCAAGAAGAGTATTAGTAATAGCATTGTTATCCAGAATGTACTACAATAACAACAATATCCCAATGGATAAGCAATCCAAGCAAGGAATTTATTTCTTCCAAATGCCATAGGTATGAGTATATTCCTATAGATTGGATAGAAAATCATATTCTCTACTTTCAAGCAATTGCGGTAGAATATTCCTAATAATCCACCAATAAGTCCAATTAGCATGAACTCTAACATAATTTGTGTGAACATAAATACTTTGTTTATTGGTTATTAATTAATCTTCTTCTAATTCTACTGGTTCATCTTCCCAAGTTAAATCTCTTCCTATAAGGTTCTTGACAGAACCTTTAGGTAAGAAGATTCTATCAGTGTATAGAATATTACTTCCTTCCCAATGGTCTACCTTATTGTTCCAATATTTATCAGTGGAAGACCCACATCTTCTTGGCTTATTAGAAAATATCATCTCTTGTCCCTGCTTTTGTACTGCTACCCATGCCATATCATTCCTCCCAACTCACTTTAATTGTATCAATGAGACCTCTAATTTTAGACCTTCTGCTTAATGCTTCTTCTTTGGTGTCATAAATTGGAATGTCGTCATACAAATTCACCCATCCCTCTTTCTTTTCGGGAAGCATCATGAGGTCATAACCTCTACCTATACTACAATGCCCATCATCGTAATGGTAAAGTGTCACTTCTTCGCCATTTTCTTTCTCTACCAAAGTAACAATATTGCCCGTTTTTGGGAATTTTGCATCAAAGCAAATAATCCTTGCCTTACGTCCATCCCTCGTACAGACGGGCTTGCCTGATTTGGCTGCTTCAAGATTGAAGGGTTTGAAATTTAATTTCTTTTCGGTATTCTTTCCGTATTTCTTATACCATTTTTCAATACCTTCTTCAAACTCTTTATAAGTTATATCAGCCTTCATATACTGATTTACTAAATCTTCTAATATCTTATATCTTTCTTCCATATCTTCTTTAGTTAAACTGATTTCTAAACTAACATAGTAAGGGTCAGCAAAACTTTGCCAAGAACAATCTATCTTGTTATAAATGTAAGGAGTTTTGAATACCTTATACTTCTGAAACTTTTTATCTTCAAGCATATAAGGCTCTCCGACCTTTTCAAGTTTCTTGAAGATAACAGACTTATTGTCTTTTCTACGCTCTGATTGACAACTACCTTTTACCTCTTTCAAACTAATGTCATCACAATTATAGTCACGAAAATCACATCCAAAACAAGTACAAGTTTTCTCTTCAAGGCACTGATACCACTCACTGTTGTACTCAAATATTTCTCCTTCTACTATTCTTGCCATATTATTTATTAAATGATATTACCACCTATTAGCAAATGAGGTTATCTCACCTCTTCTGCGTTCTCTTTCCCTGTCTTCTCTTCTTCTATATTCTTCCAATCTCCTTTCCATTTCTTCCTCTTCAGGACTATTCTCATGGTCTATGACAATTTGTCCTGCAAGATTTCTGGTAATGTGATTAGAATATACCTTCATATCCTTTGGATATTTAGATAATGCACTGATTAGTTCTCCTACTGTATTTATCATACTTTTTTTTTTTGTATGTTGTTAAATGATTATATTCTTTTTGCTTTTTGATTCTTTTCTAAGAACAAAAAGTACAACTAAAAAACAAGAAATAGTAGCTTACCTACCAGCATTCACTTTCTATTCAGTTTTGAGGCGTATGAAAATAGAATAAAACAGTAGCCTATGCAAGTATCTCCAGTGAGACTCGAACTCACAACCTACAGATTAGAAGGCTGTTGCTCTTTCCAATTGAGCTATGGAGATATTTGGGGCATATTTCTATGCCCCTTAATTCCTAAAAAGGTTCAATATCTTCACAGACCTTGAACCTGTGACAATGTTTCTATTGCCCGAACTAAATTCTCGCTTATGACAAAAATTACATAACCTAAAAACAATCAAATTACCTTATATGAGTTACAAAACCTTGTACTCCCAACAGGAATTGAACCTGTGTCTAATCTTTAGGAGAGATTTATTCTATCCACTGAACTATGGGAGCATTTATACTGCCTATCTTCACAGACCAGCAGTATTTTCATTAGTTCAACTTAAAACAAGTCTTTCACTCTCTTACCAAGAATCTTTACTGCTTTAATAGCATCTTCTTGGTTCTTGAAGTACACAACACCTGCATATTGTACTGTATTGTGCTGATATATACCAACACCGTTACAAGTATCAACTACAGGACCACATCCTGCATTGTAATTACCAAGGAAGTAGCCTGTATTGCAGGTAGTTTTCTTCCAGTTGCCATTAAAATACTTAGCTATCACAGCCAAGTCTGCAAGTGTGTTGTATTTCTCATTATCACTGGCAGGCACAGTGATACATACACAGGTATTACATACCTTACTGCTGATGTATTTGAAGTTCGACTTCAATTCATCTTCTGTGTATGCACTAAGTGCCAGTGTTCGCAGTGTAGCATTGCCACTATTATACCATTCAATAGCTTGTTCAAGTGTTACCTTGATATTTCTCTTCTCTTCCATGTTGTTTTCTTCTTTAATTATTTGATTTGTTCCTTCAAAAAATTCTCTTCTGATATCAGGTATCAACTTTATATACTTCAGTGACATATACTTTACATTAATACCTTTCTTTTTAAGCTCACAAAGTTCCCTTGCTGTTTCAGGTGTATTGGATAATATGTCTACTACTATCATAGGATTAGTGTAGGCATCATTTGTGATAACATCAAATAACTTTATTGGGGTATCAACATCAATGAAAAAGGCATATTGTTTAGCACCTCTGTATGCGCTTATCAAACATTCTGCACTCACACTAATAAGTGCTTCATCTATGAATACTACTTTAATCAATCGCATGATTATTCCTCCAATTTATTAAACCATTTGTTGAAAGTCAATATCTCAAGCTCTTCTTCAGAGATAAGTCTATAGCAAGCATAACATAGTGCTGCACATGCAATGATAAATTGTATGAACCAGCCATTGTCATATATGCTATCAACTCCTCCAATAAAGAGTATAACTACAAAGGCTGTTACATATAGTAACACTCCTTTAAGTATAAGTTTTATCTTCATCTTTCTTCTGTGTATTTACAATTTTCACACTCATGTCCATCAAAAGGCTCACCACAGTTAGGACATACAAACTGTTTGCCATAGTCACAAGCAATAGATTCTTCTGTTATCACTTGCTCTTCAAGTTCCAACTTATCCATTGTTATCTCCATTTAATACATCAAATATGATATAGAGGAATAGTAGGCTTAATGGTAAGCCTACTAATAAGTATATGAATATATCCATCACTTTCTCCTTTTATATTTCTTGAACTCCTGTCTTGCTGTTCTGCCATTTGGATAAACAGTCTTTACTATTCTTTCTCTTGTGCAGATAGTTATAGACCATTCAAAGGCATGTTGTCCACCAAGAATTATTTTCCTTCCATAAACATCTACTATGATTTCTCTTATGAAACAATCACAGTTTTCTCGGTGATATGTGTACTTCCTTGCCATAGTTTAATCCCATTATCTTATACATTTCCATCAGGACACTCCCCTAAATCTTGTATTAGGAGAATATCTTCTTCAAAGGCAAAATCATCCATTACCCACCTATTATAAGTCCTTTTATGAGATTGTAAGGCAAGTACTCTGCATTACCTACAGATATACCTTTCTTATGGTATTTCAAAGTGTACCATTCAGATACACAGAAGCACATTCCATTATCCATTATTGCTGTAAAGAAGCCATTACTCTTCTTCATGGCTTTCTTTGTCTTTCTAATACTGCTCATTTGATTGTTTGTTTATAGGTTGATAAAAGGAAAGTATAATGGACTCGAACCATTACTATGACCAAGACTCTATCCAATTGGCTATTACTCCACTATCATTTACACCTCCAATAAGGCTTAGATAGGTTGTATCGTTGTGCTACCATTACACTAATACTTCCTAATTCCTAAATCATCTAAATATTAGTTGCTGTCTTTGATAATGTCTTAATTCTGACCTAAATATATTTAGTTTCCAAAATTACCTTCTTACTCTCTGTGCAGTTTTATGTTGATTCTGTTCTTGCTATCCTCACTAAGTCTATTGAGTAATTAATATTACTCTCACCACAGTCCTGTAGTAGTGTCCTATTCTTTACATCTGCACCCAATTTCAGTAGCACTCCCAATATTATTGGTACTCAATTGAAGACATTTAACAACAATTAATATGTGTTTGTTTGATTGTTTGCTTGTTAGAGTGTGGTTTTGCATATAAACTGTAACAGTAAAAACAGTCATACATTATTGGATGATTGTTCTACTAATTGTTGGTTTCAATGAGGTGATAATTGTGGGAGGGGACATAATGTCACACATCTGACAAATTGCCAGTCCATACTATTAACTCTCAATAAATCAACAAGTTACATTCAACACAAAACAAGGAAGATAGAACATAAAGTGTATTCCACACTCTATTATCCTATCCTACTTACTCAATGAACTGAACTTCTAAATACTCTACTTACCTCTCTAATCCTCTTGTCAGGAAGAGATGTAAATAGAGCACATCTTATCTCACTCTATACACTAACAGAGTTAAATCCTATTACATATAATATAATGTGTAACATGTCTTGGAGTTATACTAAGAGCATACTAATGCTTACTCATATAACTTTTACACATAAATACTATTAATGTTCAAAGGATTAAACACTATTAATGCTTAGAGGAAATAAAAAGGAAAGCAGGCATAAAGCCTGCAATCCCTTAGAAGCTTGCCAATACAGGTGCACCTCCCTGACCTTCCTCATGCAGAAGCCAGAAGTTAGAACCATCAGAGCCAGTGACATTGCTCAGCATAGGATGCTGTGGAATGCCTTTGACTGCAACTGCACCTGTCTTTGCACCATAGGTGAAGAAGAGTTTGCCTGTCTTGGGATTCTTCTTCACATCAATGCGTGATACATTCATTTGTGCCTTGAACTGCTCTACTGTCAGAGTGTCATTGAATACTAAATTCTTTTCCATAATGGTAAAATGTTAATTTGTTAATAATGAAATTGTTTTAGCTACGGGGGTAGGACCCCCTTGGGCTAAGTGATGGGGAGGGTGTGGTTGGTGTAACCACCACTCATAAAAATATCACAGAAAAAAAAAATCAAAAAAAAAAAAAAAAAA